>Ga0265798_10000939_pt1 | contig 46679 bp, 52 predicted proteins | sample P3T30metagenome_FD_192430 | JGI IMG/M metagenome (GOLD analysis project Ga0265798, IMG submission 192430) | Plant litter microbial communities from East Loma Ridge, Irvine, California - P3 T30 | ecosystem: Environmental > Terrestrial > Plant litter > Unclassified | place: USA: California...
ACCCCGTCTTTCCCATAAGGATACGTATTCATGTCATCTGCCACACATCGGGCTGCCTCGCTGGAACCGGCCCCCACCAGGGAAAACCATTTCGTTTTCAAAGTCGCCATCGCCGCCACCATGGGCGCGCTCGCCTTCGGCTACGACACCGGCGTCATCTCGGGTGCCTTGCCTTTCATGAGTGTGCCGCTCGCCCGGGGCGGCCTCGGCCTCAACCCCGTCACCGAAGGCATCGTCACCTCCAGCCTGGTGTTCGGCGCCGCCTTCGGCTCGCTGATGGCGGGCTCCCTGGCCGACAAGGTCGGCCGGCGCACCACCTTGCTCGGCCTGTCGCTGGTCTTCATGCTTGGCGTGCTCGGCACGGCGCTGGCGCCGTCGGTGGCGGTCATGGTCGCCATGCGCTTCGTGCTGGGCCTGGCGGTCGGCGGTGCCTCGTCGACGGTGCCGGTGTTCATCGCCGAGATGGCCGGGCCGGCGCACCGGGCGCGCCTGGTCAGCCAGAACGAACTCATGATCGTCAGCGGCCAATTGCTTGCTTATGTGTTGAATGCCGTTTTGGCGCACTTTTCGGATGCGCCGCACGTCTGGCGCACCATGCTTGGCATTGCGGCAGTGCCGGCCGTGCTGCTGGGCCTGGGCATGCTGTTCGTGCCGGCCTCGCCGCGCTGGCTGGCCAGCAAGGGCAGGGTGAAGGAGGCGCGCGCCGTGCTGCAGCAGATCCGCTCGAGCGAGCGCCAGGTCGAGCTGGAGATGGCCGAGATGGTCAAGCTGAACGAGATCGAGCATCAGGATGGGCACATGCGCGCCGGCTGGTCGGCGGTGCTGGGCACGCCGTGGATCCGCAAGCTGCTGGGGATCGGCATCGGCCTGGGCTTCGTGGCCCAGTTCACCGGCGTGAACGCCTTCATGTACTTTACGCCGATCATCCTGGCATCGACCGGCCTGGGCACGAATGCGGCGCTGACGGCCACCATCGGCAACGGCGTGGTGGCGGTGATCGCCACCTTCATCGGCATCGCGCTGATCGGCAAGCATGGCCGCCGGCCGATGCTGTTGAGCGGCCTGGCCATGGTGATCGTAGCGCAGGCGGCGCTGGGCGCCGTGCTGCTGTGGATGCCGGACGGGCTGTCGAAGAGCTATGCCGCGCTGGCCTGCATCCTGTGCTTCCTGCTGTTCATGCAGATGCTGATCTCGCCCGTCTACTGGCTCTTGATGTCGGAACTGTTCCCGATGCGCCTGCGCGGCGTGCTGACCGGCAGCGCCGTGGCGTGCCAGTGGATCTTCAACGCACTGGTGGCGCTGGCGTTCCCGATCGCGATGGCGCGCTTCGGCAGCGCCACCTTCTTCGTGTTCGCGGCGATCAATGTCGGTTCGCTCGTCTTCATTGCGGCTTGCCTGCCGGAGACCAGGGGCAAGTCGCTGGAGGGCCTGGAAAGCTACCTGCAGAAGGAACTGGCGTAAAAATAGCCGCCCGCAGGCGGCTTGGTCGGCGTGGCCGGGCCGGGCGCGTCTAGCGCAAACCCAGCAGCGCCAGCACGCGTTCGCGGCTGACACCCACGAGCGCCGAGGTCAGCGCCAGCAGCGAATCGTAGTTGGTGTTGCTGGCGGCGCTGGCGAAGTCCTCGGCGGCGAGCTCGACTTCCGGCGGCGGGGTGGTGGCGTCGACCAGCTGGGCGCTGGCGCTCGACAGGGCGGTGCTGGCCGCGTCCTGCGAGCGGCGCACGCGTTCCAGCGCCTGCACCACTTCGCGCAGGCTCTGGCGCAGGGCGTCGGCGTTAGCGCCGGTCCACTGTTGCGGCGCGAGGTCGGCCGCGACTTCCTCGGTCGCCACGCGGCCGCGGCCGCTGACGGCGATGCTGTCCTTGACCGCCGGCCAGTTCGATTCCGCGGTCGAAAACACCAGGCCGCCGTTGCGGTCCAGGCTGGCGTGCACGCCGAGCGGGGCCAGGGCGCGGTCGATCGCGCGCGCCGCTTCGCCGCTCGATTGGTCGGACGTGATCGTGGCCGACAGGTTCGGACCGCCGGCGCCGGCGACCGAGAAGGCCAGCGTCTGCGGGGCGTTCTGCTGCAGGCTGTCGAGGTCGATGCTGCGGATGCGGAAGCGCTGCTGGGCCGGCTGGCCGTCGAAGTTCAGGTTGGCGTCGACGCCGCCGCCGGCCGTGCTCTTGCGCGCGGCGAGGGTGCCGGCGAGCTGGCGCGTGGCGTTGTCGATGTGCTGGGCGCTGCGCTGCTGGCTGCGGCTGCCGGACAGCCTGGCGCTGAGTTCGCCCTTCAGGTTTTCCAGCTGGCCGGCCACCTGGTCGAGGTAGTCGAGCGCCTGCTGGGCGCGCGCGACCTGGCCCTGCAGTTCGCCGCCGATGGCGCCGGCGCCGGTGCGCAGCTGTGCAGGCTTGGCCGCAACAGCGGTGTCCTTGCTGCCCGTGGTCGTGTCGACACGCTCGATGCTGCGCGCTGGCACCAGGCGCGCCGGGTTGGCGATGGCGCTGCCGGTCGCGGCGATGGCGCCGGCGTTGGAACGGAGTGTGGTGTCGATGGCCATCAGAGCGCGGAGAACAGGGAGAGTGTACCGATCTTGCTGTAGGCCTTGTAGCTGGCCTGCAGCGCCGTCGAGTAGCCGTTCAGTTCGATCGCGGCGGCGCCGACGTCGAGCTGGCCGATGTCGTTGATCGCCATCTGGTTCGACAGGCTGACGTTCTGGTGGTTGGCGTCGATCGTCTTCAGGATGTTCTGCTGGCCGCCGAGCACGGCGATCTTGCCGGACAGGAGGTCCATGGCGTCGTCGAAGCCGTCCAGGTTGGCCGACAGCGCGCCGGCGAGGGCCGGGTCGTTGGCGTCGGGGGCCGGCGCGGACAGGGCGGCGATGGTCCGGTCGAGCTGGTTCAGCAGCTTTTCCAGGCCCTTCACGTTCTGGTTCGCGGTCTGCGTGATGCCGTTGCCGACCACGACGGTCTGGTCGTTGGTGTTGCCGGCGAAGCTGTAGCGCGCGCCCGCGGCCGCGTTCTCATCAAAGGCGATCGGCGCGGTCGACGTCATGGTGCCCGAGAACACGTAGCGGCCTTCCTGGTCGAGGGCGTTGGCGGTGTACAGCAGGCTGTCGCGCAGCGAGGTCAGCGAGGTGACCATGGCCTTCAGGTCGTCCGGCGCATTGCTGCCGTCCGAGGCCCAGACCAGCAGGTCGCGGCCCGACTGCATGTCGTTGACCATGTTCTGCAGGTAGCCTTCGTTCTTCGACATGCGCTGCTGGACGGCGGTGATGTTGTCGCGGTACTGGTCGATGGCGGCTTCCTCGCGCCTCAGGCGCGACAGGCGCACGTTGCCGACCGGGTCGTCCGACGGCAGCTGGATGCGGTTGCCGTTGGCCATCTGCTGGGTGACGTAGGTGATGCGCTCCTGGTTCTTCTGGAGCGACTGGTTCATCATGGACTGGTACTGGCTGGTCGCGATACGCATAACGTTGACTCCATTAACCCATCATCGCCAGGGTGGCGTCGAACAGCGCGTTCGCGACGGACATCACTTTCATGTTGGCCTGGTACATGTTCTGGTATTCGACCAGGTTCACCGCTTCCTCGTCCTGGTTCACGCCGCTGGTCGCTTGCCAGTCGGCGTCGGCCTGGTCGCGCATCGATTGCGCGGTGGCGAACGCGCCCTTGTTCTGCTGGCTTTCCACGGCCAGCTTGCCGACCAGCTGGGTGTCGGCGTCGCTGATGAGGACCGTGCCCAGCGTGCCCACGCTGATCGGCTGGCTCTTGATCGCCACCAGCTTCTGCAGGTTGCCGGTGTCGCCCGGGGTGCCGTCGCCCGAAAAGGCGAGATCCGCGGTCTGGAAGCCGTCGGCCACGGCCAGCATGTCCGCGCTGCCGCCGCCGTTGAAGACGAACATCGGCTTGCCCGGGGTGCCGTCCATCGCATAGCCCTTGGCCAGCTGGGTGTTGACCTTGTCGGCGATCTGTTGCGCTATATCGGCCACGCCCTGCTGCATGGGCTTCAAGGTGTCTTCGACGTAGCTGGACAGGCCGCCGAGCTGGCCGCCGGCCTTGGCCGGGTCGAGCTGGAAGCTGGTGCCGGCGAAGTCGAGGCTGAACAGCTGTTCGGCACTGCCGGTCACGGTCAGTTTGCCGGCGACGTTGCCCAGCACCAGCGCCTGGCCGGTCTTGAGCGACACGTCGCGGGTGCCGTCCGGCTGGTCGCTGACTTCCAGCGCCATCTGGCTGGCCAGGCTGTCGATCGCCTGGTCGCGCGCGTCGATCAGGTTCGAGGCGTTGCTGCCGGTGGCGTTGGCGTTGGCGATCTGCGCGTTCAGCGAGGCGATGCTGGCGATCGAGGCGTTGGCCGAGTCGACCACGGCGCTGCGCTGCTGGCGCACCGATTGCAGCTGGGCCGTGAACACGTTGTTCAGGCTGTTGAAGCGCTGGGCCAGCAGGTTACCGGCGCTGACGACTTGCTGGCGCAGCGGGGTCGAGGTCGGGTCGACGCCGGCCACGGCGTTCAGCGCGGCGAAGAACTGGTCGACGCCGCTCGACAGGTTCGATCCGTCGTCGCCCATCACCTGCTCGAGCTGGGTCAGGTAGGGCTGGGTCTGCGAGCGCTCGCCGAGCTCGGAATTCGTGCGCCACAGCTGCTGGGTCTTGTAGTTGTCCGAAAAACGCAGCAGCGAGGTCACGCGCACGCCGTTGCCGGCCTGGTTCGAACCCGGGCTCGGCGCCGCCGCGGACAGCAGCGCCGACTGGCGGGTATAGCCCTTGGTTTGCAGGTTGGCGATGTTCTGGCTGCTCGCGGACAGGGCAAGCTGGGAAGCGAGCGCGCCGGACAGCGCGTTGTTCAGGAGGCTCATGGTGCACGTCTTCTTTTAAGCGGAGTCAGTAATGACAGGCGACCGTTCACACCGGTTTATTAAGTCCGTCAGGCAACAATTGGCGCAGAATCGCATCGGCCACGCCAAACGCGCGCTGGCCCGCCATCTGCCCGGCCAGCATGTTGTCGACCATGTCCGTCATGTCCTGGTTGACCTTGTTTTTGGTCGGGCTGTCTTCCGGCGCGATGGTGCGCTGGCTCTCGCGCATCTGGTGCAGCATGTGCGAGATGAAAAAGCTTTCGAACTCGACCGCGGCCTTGGTGGCTTTCGCCACGTAGGCCGGATCGTGTTTTTCAGACGCATCCGCGGCCGGGGCGATCTTGTCGTTGGTGTCGGCCTGTTCCGGGTGCAGGGGCTTGAGTGGATTAACGTTATTCAGCATCAGATCACCACCAGTTCGCCTTCGATCGCGCCGGCCTGGTCGAGCGCCTGCAGGATCGCCATGATGTCGTCCGGCGACGCGCCCAGGCTGTTGACCACGTCGATGATGGTCTGCAGGCGGGCGCCGGCCGGCCAGTGGAACATCTGGCCCGAACCTTCCTGCACCGAGATCTTCGATTGCGGCGTCACCGCGGTCTGGCCCTTCGACAGCGGACCGGGCTGGCTGACCGCCGAGCTTTCCGAGATCACGACCTTCAGCGCGCCGTGGGTGACGGCGGCCGATTTCACGCGCAGGCCGTCCGAGATGACGACGGTGCCGGTGCGCGAGTTGAACACGACCTTGGGCGTCTCCGCGCCGGCTTCGATCGCCATGTTTTCCAGCTTGGCCACGAAAGCCACGCGCTCGGTCGGGTTGGTCGGCGCGACCACTTCGACGCTGGTGCCGTCGGCGGTGGTGGCGACCTGGCCGTAGCGGCGGTTGATGGCGTCGACGACGTTGGTCGCGGTGTCGAAGTTCGGGTGGCGCAGGCGCAGCAGCACGACCGGGCGGGTCGAGAAATCGGTCGGGATCTCGCGCTCGATCTGGGCGCCGTTCGGGATACGGCCGCCGGTCGGGGTGTTGACCGTGACCGAGGAGCCGCTCTTGCCCGAGGCCGCCAGGCCGCCGACCACCAGGTTGCCCTGGGCCAGCGCGTAGACTTCATTGTCGGCCGCGCGCAGCTGCGTCAGCAGCAGGGTGCCGCCGCGCAGGCTCTTCGCATCCCCCAGCGAGGACACCGTCACGTCGATCGCCTGGCCACGGCGGTAGCCGGGCGGGAAGACGGCCGAGACCATTACGGCCGCGACGTTCTTGTTCTTGGCATCCTGGCCTTCCGGCAGCTTGACGCCGAACTGCTTGAGCATGTTGACCACCGACTGGCTCGAGTACTTCACCTGGGTCGAGTCGCCGCTGCCGTTCAGGCCGACCACCAGGCCGTAGCCGACCAGCGGGTTCTCGCGCACGCCTTCGACGCTGGCCAGGTTGCGCAGCGGCTGGGTGCGGGGCAGGGTAGCGGTATCGATGACCGCGGGTTTGGTGACGGCCGGCGCAGCCGTCGCGGACAGCGACAGGCTGGCCAGCACGGCCAGGGAAATGATACGAAACAGGGCGGCAGGCCGCGAAAATTGAATCATGTCGTCCTCAGAACGGCATCAGGGGGCCGGTAAAGAAGCGGGTCAGCCAGCCGGGAGAGTTGGCGTCGGCCAGCGTGCCCTGGCCGGAATAGGCGATACGGGCGTTGGCCACGCGCAGCGACGAGACCTGGTTGTCGTTGTCGATGTCGGCGGCGCGCACGTAACCCTTCAGGCGCAGGAATTCCTCGCCCTGGTTCAGCTGCAGGCGCTTTTCGCCGGACACGCGCAGCAGGCCGTTCGGCATGACTTCCTGCACGATCACGGTGACGGCGCCGGTCAGCGCGTTCTGCTGGGTGCTGGTGGCGTCGCCCTGGAAGCCGCGGTCGGCGCTGGCGTCGATCGCGGTGCGGCCGAAGGTCTTGCCGAGTGCGCCGAGCGGGGCCACGGAAACCGATGAACCCTTGGAAAAGCTGGTGCCGGCCTTCTTGCTGGCCTGGGTGGTTTCCTGCAGCAGCACGGTGACGACGTCGCCGACGCGGAAGGCGCGCGCGTCCGAGGTCAGGGACACGGTATCGGCGGAAAACACGCCGCCGGAAACGCCGCCGCGGACGCCGCCGGCCTTGGGCAGGACCAGCGCGTCATCGGCAGGCTGCGCGGCGGCAGGGTTCAGCGGCACGCGCGAAGCACAACCACTGAGGCAGCCGGTCAGGACGAGGGCAGCCAGCGCGGCCGCGGCGGTGGCAAGGCGGACCATGATCAGCGCGCCGCCTGCGACAGGTACTGGAGCATGTTGTCGGCCGCCGACAGCACCTTGGTGTTCATCTCGTAGGTGCGCTGGGCCGCGATCATGTCGACCATCTCTTCGACCACCTGCACGTTCGAGCCTTCCAGCGCGCCCTGCTTCAGGGTGCCGATGCCGGCGGTGCCGGGCTGGCCTTCGTTCGGGTTGCCGCTGGCGGCGGTTTCCTGGAACAGGTTCTCGCCCAGGGCCTGCAGGCCGGCCGGGTTGACGAAGGTGGTCAGCGTCAGCTGGCCCAGTTCGGTCGGGGCGGTGCTGCCCGGGACCGCCGCGCTGACCATGCCGTTGGCACCGATGGTCAGCGACAGCGCGTTGTTCGGGACCGTGATCTGCGGCACCAGGGGCAGGCCCTGGGCGTTGACCAGCACGCCGTTGGCGTCGACCTGCAGCTGGCCGGCGCGGGTGTAGGCCGGGGTGCCGTCCGGACGGCGCACCTGCAGGAAGCCGTTGCCCGAGATGGCGACGTCGAGCGGCTGGCTGGTGGTCTGGATGCTGCCGTTGGTGAAGATCTTCTGGGTGCCGACGACGTGCACGCCGTTGCCCAGCTGGACGCCGTTGGAGACGGTGTTGTCCGCGGTCTGGGCGCCCGGCTGGGCGTCGATCTGGTAGAACAGGTCTTCGAACACGACACGGTCGCGCTTGAAGCCGGCCGTGTTCACGTTGGCCAGGTTGTTGGCGATGGCTTGCAGCTTCGCATCCTGGGCCTGCACGCCGGTCTTGCTGATCAACATTGCTGGATTCATGGAGTTCCTTTATTGGTGCATGGGGTCGGAGCCCGGTTTTCACGGGTGGGCTCTGACCCCATCTGATTAGGCGCCGATCAGTTTGTTGCCGGCTTCATTCATCTTGTCGCTGGCCTGGAACAGCTTCATCTGGATCTCGAAGCTGCGGTTCAGGCTCATGGTGGCGACCATCTCTTCGACCGCCGACACGTTGCTGCCTTCCAGCGCGCGCGAACGCAGTTTCACGTTCGGGTCGGTGGCCAGGGGGCCGCCGTCGCGGGCGACGATCAGGCCGGCCTCGTTCTTGGTCAGTTCCGCGCCTTCGGCGTTCACCAGGCGCAGCTTGTCGACCACCTGCATCTGGGTCGCGCCTTCGGTCAGCACCGAGATGGTGCCGTCGGTGCCGATCTCGACCGCGGTATGCGGCGGCAGGGTGATCGGGCCGCCTTCGCCCATCAGCGGGTGGCCGTGGACGGACAGGGCGCCGTCGCCGTTCATCTCGATCTCGCCGGAACGGGTATAGGCTTCGCCGTCGCCGTACTGCACGGCGAGCCAGCCCTGGCCGCCGATCGCCACGTCGAGCGGGCGGCCGGTCTCGCGCACGGCGCCGGCGCGGGTCGAGACGGTGTCGGCCTGCATGCTGGCCATGTGCACGTCGTCGTAGCCGTAGGCGCTTGGCGCGGCCTGGGTGGCCGTTTCCATCGACGCGCGGAAGCCGGCGGTGTCCAGGTTCGCCAGGTTGTTGGCGTGGACCTGCTGGGCGCGCATCAGGCGCTCGGCGCCCGAGGCGGCGGTGAAGATCAGTTTATCCATGTCGGTTCAGTCGTCGATCACAGGGCCTGCATCAGGGCCTGCATCATCTGGCTTTCGGTGGTCAGGACCTTCGAGTTGGCCTGGTAGTTGCGCTGCGAGGTCATCAGGCCGACCAGTTCCGAGGTGATGTCGACGTTCGAGCCTTCCAGCGCACCGGTCGACAGCTTGCCCGCCAGGCCCACGCCCGGCGCGTTGTACAGGGCGGCGCCGGAACCGGCATTCGCGCTCCAGCTGGTGTCGCTGATCGCCTGCAGCGCGCCTTCGTTGGCGAAGGTGGCGATGGCGACGGTGCCGACCACCTGCGACTGGTCGTTGCTGTACTTGGCGACCAGCGAACCGTCCTGGGCCAGCTCGACGCCGACAAAGGCGCCCGAGGCGTAGCCGTCGCTGCGGTTGGTGGTGGTGGTGGCGGTGCCGGCGAACAGGGTGGTGCCGGTGTAGTCGATCGTGAAGTTGACCTCGGCCGCGCCCGCGCCCGCCGGGATGGTCAGGCGCTTCTGGGTGCCGTTCGCCGCAGCGCCGGTCGCGGCCGCCAGCTGGCCGTTGGTGCCGAACTTGAGGGTGTTCGTGTTGTCAGCCGTGACGGGCACGGCCGGCGGCGTGATCGGGTCGGCCGGGTCGGGCGTGCCGGTGGTGATGCGCGCGCCATCCATCGAGTAATACACGTTCACCGCGTCGGCGCCGTTCTTGACGAAGTATTGCGACATGGTGTGCTTGTTGCCCAGCGAATCGAAGACGACCGATTGCTTGACCATGTTGTAGCTGTTCGACTTGCTCGAGTCGAAGACCGGCTCCTTCGGCGCGCTCCAGTCGGCCGCCAGGTTGCCGACGTAGGCGATGCTGGTGGTGGCCGAGGCGTCGATCTGGCCGGTCGGGATCTTGACGTCGTCCATCGCGCCCAGCGCGCCGCCGTTCGACGCACCGTAGCCCTGCACCTTCTTGCCGTTGCTGTCGATCAGGTAGCCCTCGGTGTCGGTCGAGAAGATGCCGACGCGGGTGTAGGTCAGGCCGCCCTGGCTGTCGCGGCCGACGAAGAAGCCGCGGCCGTCGATGGCGGCGTCGAGGCCGCGGCCGGTGGTCGTGGTGCTGCCGTTCTGGCTGATGTTCTGGGTCACCGAGCCGATTTCCACGCCGTTGACCTTGGTGCCGGCCATGACGGTGGCGAAGTTGGCGCGGCCGGCCTTGAAGCCGTAGGTGGCGGCGTTGGCGATGTTGTTCGAGACGGTTTCCAGCTGTTCGTTGATGGCCTGGATGCCGGACAGTGCGATGTCGAAGCTCATGTCGATTCCTTGTTCTTGATGCTTGATGCGGTAGAGGAGTGGGTCCGAAGCGGACTTCAGGAACCCGTCTTGCCGTTGAAACCCGTGATGGCCGAAGGATCGACCTCGCCGATGTTCGCCACTTGCAGCACCACGGCACCGTTGGCCACGCGCACGCTGTTCAGGCGCGCGGCGACTTCGATCTGCGGGGAGCTGCCGTCGGACGGCCTGGCCTGGATCGAATACGAACCCGGTGCCAGGCCCAAGGCGTCCGGGTCGATGGTGAAGCCCTGGGCGCCCGAACCGTGGGCGCCCAGGGAAATCGTGTGCTGCTGGCCATCGCTGCCGGTCAGCACCAGGTCGGTGCCGCTGCTGATGCCGTTCAGGTTGACCGTGCCGGTGACGGTCCCGCCGTCCAGCTTCAGGGCGCTGGTGGCGACCGTGACATCGGATCCGACCTGGCCGCCCATGGCCAGCGTCTGCAGGCTTTGCAGCAGGCTGGCGTTGGTGGTGCTCATGCTCGACAGGTTCTGCAGCGCCTCGGTCTGCGACAGCTGGGACAGCTGGTTGACGTAGGTGCTCGGGTCCTGCGGCTCGAGCGGATCCTGGTTCTGGATCTGCGCCACCAGCAGCTTGGTGAACATGTCGCGGTTCTCGCTGGTGGCGGCCTGGGGCGCCACCGCGTTGCCGGCGGCGTTGGTGTTGACCAGGCTGTCCTGAGCCGGATTCGATACGGAGGTGACCATGATTAACCTTCTCCCAGCTTGAGCAGCGACTGCTGCATCGATTTGATCCGGCCCAGCACCTCGACGTTGGTCTCGAAGGCGCGCGAGGCGGACATCATGTCGGCCATCTCGGCGACTTCATTGACGTTGGTGTAATAGACCATGCCGTCGGCATCGGCCTTCGGATTGTCCGGTTCGTGCGCGCGGCGCAGCGCCTCGCTGCTCTGCACCACGTCCAGCACGCGCACGCCGCCGCCGGCTTCGCTGCCCATCACGGTGGCGAACACCGGCTTGCGCGCGCGGTAGGCTTCGGCTTCCGAGCCGGCCGCGGCGTCGGCGTTGGCCAGGTTGCTGGCGATCGTGTTCAGGCGCACCGATTGCGCCGCCATCGCCGAACCGGCGATCTGGGAGATGTCCTTGAAACCCATGGTGATCTTCTTTATTGTCCGTTGATGGCTTTGGCCAGGCCGCGCAGCTGCATGTTCACGAAGGTGAGGCTGGTCTGGAAGTCCGAGGCGTTCTGCGAGAACGCGGCCTGCTCGACGCCGATCTCGACGGTGTTGCCGTCGGCGCTCGGGTGGAAGGGCACCCGGAACAAGGGCTCGTCGGTGCTCAGGCTCAGCTCGCCATTCCCGTCGTCGATGCGTTCCTGCAGCATGGCGCCGAAGTCGACGTCGCGCGCGTTGTAGCCCGGGGTGCTCTCGTTGGCGATGTTTGCCGCCAGCACCTTGGTGCGTTCGGCGCGCACATTCAGCGCATCGGCATGGACCCCCAGTGCGTCCTTGAAATTAATTGCCATATCGGAACCTCCGTGGAACTGCAGTGTGATTGGTTAAAATCGGGTTTTCTTTGCTGCCGCTATTGTCCAATGATTGCTTTCTATAAGGCAACCCTTGTTGCTTCGACATTTGCCCTATTTCCTGGCTTCGCGCAAGCCGCATCACAGCCTCTGTTGATGCAAATTGAACAAACCGCGCGTGCCGAATTGGAAAGACAGATGGCCGCCTCCGGCTTGAGCGAACCGCGGTTCGACCTGGCCGTGGTGACCACGCGTGCCGCGCCGGCATGCAGCCAGGAAGTCGCCGTCGAGCCCCTGGATACCCGTTCTCCCCTGCGTATGCGCTTCCTGGCGCGCTGTAACGACACGCCCGGATGGCGGTACGAGTACGTCGTCCGCGCGCGCGTAACGGCCATGGTGGCGATCGCGGCGGCACCGGTCGCGGCCAACGAAGCCCTGACCGATGCGCAAGTCACGATCGAGCGCCGTGATATTTCCAACATCGCCGATCCGGTCACGACACCCGAAGATGCTGTCGGACAAATGTCACGCCGCATGTTGCGGCCAGGAGACATTTTGCGCAGCGGCCAGCTCAGCAGCCCTGTCGTGGTCAAGCGCGGCGATGCCGTGACCATGAGCGCGCGCCGCGACGGCATCGAAGTCAGCACCGCCGGCGAGGCGCTCGACGCCGGCGCGCGCGGCGCCGTCGTGCGGGTGCGCAATGCCAACAGCGGGCAGGTGGTGCGCATGCGGGTGGCGGGACCGGGGGCGGTCGAGCCGGTCGCTAATCAATAAAAGGACCTCGAAAAACCGTCGCGAGCGGCAGCAGATTTGGCCGAGAAGCGCAGCTGTACGGACGTACAGCGAGCATCGCAGGCCGAAGCTGCAACGCGCAGCAGGTTTAGCGAGGTTCTTCAACCGCTGAGACCTTGCAATTTGCCTGCCAGACGGGAAAGTTTGGCCGCGTACGACGGATCGGTGGCATAACCGCCCCTGGCCAGGCCGGCGGCGAAGGCATGGGCATCGCTGCCGGTGCCGAGCGCGCCGCGGAAGCGCGGGTTATCGATCAACATCTGCGCATAGTCGCGGAAGGCGCTGGCCTGGTCCGGGTAGGCGCGAAAGCGCGCGCTGGTCTTCACCGCCGCGCCGCCCACGTATTCGGTGGTGGCCGAATTCGCCACGCCGCCCTGCCAGTTGCTGCCGGCCTTGATGCCGAACAGGTTGTGGGTCGTGCTGCCGTCGCTGTTCTTCAGCGGGCGCTGGCCCCAGCCGGATTCCAGCGCGGCGTGGGCCGACACCAGTTCCGGCGCCACGCCCAGCTTGTCCGCCGCCTCCCTGGCCCAGGGCGCGATGCTGTCCAAAAAGGCTTGCTGGCCGGGCGTGGCGTCGCCGCCGTCGCCGACGATGGCGTTGGCCGCTTCGCTGCTGCGCGCGGCCCACATGCGGCCTTCCGCGCTCAGGCCGGCGCCGGCGCCAAGGCTGCTGGCGCCGCCGTTCTGGATGAAGTCGGCGACTTCGCCCTGCACCTCGCCGAAGATGCCCTTGAAACCGCTGCCGCCGCCGATGCCGGCGGTGGGGCGCGTCGGCGCCGTGGGGCTCAGGCTCGGGATCGAGGTGCTGAACTCAGCGTGGCGCATAGGTATCGTCCTCGCCGTGCAGCAGGCGCTGCATCATCGAATGCTGTTCCGCCATCAGGTTGGCATTGCGCGTGGTGGCCGCCTTGCAGTCGCGCACCAGTTGCTCGAGCTGTTCCCAGGCCGACAGTGCGGCCGGACGCCGGACAGGCGGCAGGCTCGCGAAGAACTGGTCCATATCGGCTTGCTGGCCGAACAGGGCGCGCACCAGCTGCACGCGCTGCTGGCGGCGCTGCTCCATCGCGTCCAGTTCCGGGCTCAGTGCGTCCGCCAGCGCTGCCAGTTCGGCGCCGCGGTGGCGCAGCGCGGCCTGGAACTGGCGTTCCAGCAGGTCGCGGATGGTGGAGCAGGCCTGCATGTCGTCCTGGATGCCGTCCAGCAGGCGTCCCAGCGCCTGGTCTCGCGTCATGCGGCTCATGCTCAACCCCGGCTGCCGTGGAAGCGCTGGATCAGGCCGGCCAGGCGGCCGGCGTCGAACGGCAGCTCGCCCTTGGCCAGGGCGTCGCGCAGTTCGGCCACGCGGGCGCTGTCGAAGTCGGGCAGGGCGCGCAGCGCCTTCTGCGCCGGCTGCAGCACCGCCGATTCGAGTTCGGCGCCGGCGCCGGGCGCGGAAACGGGGGCAGCCACAGGCGCGGCGGAAGCGCCACCGACTTGCGGCGTAACGGAAATGGAAGGAGTGGAGACGCCTGTGATCTTCATGCGTTGTCCTCGGGATTTCGATTGAATCGTCATGGTTTGTTTGCCATCTGGCTGCGCAATTCCTGGAGCGCTTCTTCGCCCGGCTTGCTGACCGTCACGTCCTTGCCGAGGGACTCGGTCGGGCCCGGGGTGCCGAACATCGCCTTCATGGTGGCGGCTTGGGCGGTGGTCAGGATCAGGAGTTCGATGCGGCGGTTTACCGCGGCGCCCGGACTGGACACGTCGAGCGGGGCGCGGTCGGCCATCCCGACCAGCTGCAGCACGCTTGCGCCGCGCATGCCGCCGCTCAGCAGTTCACCGCGCGCAGCCAGGGCGCGGTTGGTCGACAGGCTCCAGTTGGAGTAACCGGTCGGACCTTTGTAAGTGTACTGCAAGGAATCAGTGTGGCCCACAATCAACATCTGATTTTCCATTTTTTCGAACAAAGGCGCCATCGCACGCAACAGTTTTGCGAATTTGTCGGTCGGCAGGAAGCTGCCGCGCACGAACATGCCCTGGCGGTCGGTGTCGTGCAGCATCACGCGCAAGCCGTTCGGCGTGACCACCGTGGCAAGATTCGATGACAGGCCGGCATCGGCGCTCATCTTTTCCAGCGCATGGGCCAGCGCCGCCAGTTCGGACGGCGAGTCGTACCTGGTGCGGACGGTTTCCTTTGCGTTGTCGCGCTCGGTGTGCTGGGCGCCGGCGTTCGGGCCGTCGCTGCCGCCATTACTCTTTGGCATCTCGAAGCGCTCGATCAGGCTGCCGGCCGGGTTGCCCTCGACCGTGGGCTTGCGCCCGCTGCCTTCGATCATGCCGCTGGCCATGTTGTCGCGCACGATCTTTTTGGCTTGCGAGGCGTCGCGCGAGGCGATCAGCCACAGCACCAGGAACAGCGCCATCAGCGCCATGCAGAAGTCGGCGAAGGCGACTTTCCAGGCGCCGCCGTGCTCGTCGTCGTGGTGCTTGCCGCCGCCGCGCTTGACGATGGTTTCGCCGTGGTGGTCGCCGCCACCTTTCTTGTTAGCTTGCACGGGTCACCTCGATCAAGCCTTGCGCTTGGCGCCGGCGTCTTCGCCGTCGGCCATGGCATTGATCCAGGTTTCCAGCTGGGCGAAGCTGGGCTTGGTGTTCAGCTGGATCAGGCGCCGGCCGGCGTCGATCGCCAGGAGCGGCGGCTTGCCGGCCACGTGGGTCACCAGCACCACCTTGACCGTTTCCATGGTCGAGGCTTCGGAATTGACCAGTTGCTTCATCATGCCCGAGATCGGATCCAGCACGCCGTAGCAGAAGAAGATACCGATGAAGGTACCGACCATCGCCGCGCCGATGTGTTCCGCGATCTCGGCGGTGTCGGCGCCTTCGCCGACCGAGTTCATGGTGATCACGATGCCCAGCACCGCGGCCAGGATGCCGAAGCCCGGCATGCCCTCGGCCACCTTGTGCAGCGACTTGGCCGGCTGGGTCAGCTCTTCGTGGATGGCTTCCAGCTCCTGCTCGAGCACGCCTTCCAGTTCGTGGGCGTTGATCTTGCCCATGGCCATCAGGCGGAAGTTGTCGACGATGAAAGCCAGCAGCTTCGGCTCCTGCAGGATCAGGGGGTAGCGCTGGAACATCGGGCTTTCCTTGGGCGCCTCGACGTGGGCGTCGAGCGCCTTCAGGCCGCCGGCGGCGGTCTGCAGCAGTTCGTACATCAAGAGCAGCAGCTGGCGCTGGAATTCCGAATCGTGCTTGTGCTTGCCGACGATCTTCTTCATCTGGCCCATCATCTCGACCAGCACGTGCTTCGGGTTGGCCAGCACCAACGCGCCGAGGGCGGCGCCGCAGATGACGATCAGCTCGTTCGGCTGCCAGATCGCGATGGCGGTGCCGCCCATCAGCACGTAGCCGCCGAACACGGCGCCCAGCACGATGAGAATTCCCAGGATTTGCATGTTGTTACCTTTCTTGTTGGTCGTGCGGCATTCAGGCCTGGGCCAGTGCGGCTTTCATCTTCGCCAGCGCGCTCTTGTTGAGCTGGCAGACGCGGGCGTCGGACAGGTCGAGCACGGCGGCGATTTCCTTGTAGCTGAGCTCGAACTCGTAGATCATCTGGATCACGCGCTGCTCGCGCTCGTTGAGGGCGGACAGCGCCTGTTCCAGGCTGCGCCGCACCATGTACTGCTCTTCCGGACCGGGCGCATGGCTGGCGCGCTCGGTGCTTTCCTGCAGCACGTCGTCGAAGCCGAGCAGCTCCTCGGCGACGTCATCGAGCAGGAACTGGCGCCACTCGTCCTGCGTGATGCCGAGCGCCTCCGCCGCTTCCTTGTCGCCCGGCTCGCGGCCCAGCTTGCGGGTGAGGGCGCGCACGGCGTCGCGCATCTTGTGGCTGTCCTGGCGCACGCTGCGCGGCCGCCAGTCCTGGCGCCGCAATTCGTCGAGGATGGCGCCGCGCACGCGCAGCGAGGCGTAGCTGGCGAAGCCCTTGTCGGGCGTGCCATAGCGGCGCAGCGCCTCGAGCAGGCCCATCAGCCCGATCTGTTCCATGTCCTCGCGCCCGATCGCGCCCGAGACCTGGGAATTGAGCTGGCGCGCGATGCGTTTCACCAGGGGCGCATACGCGACCAGGTGGCGCCCTTCATCCTGCGCGCTCATCGCGGCATGGATCGCGGCGCCGGCATATTCGGTGCTGGCGTAACCGTCGGCGTAGTCGGCAAAATAGGCCACGTCGTCCCCCGCGATTATTCGATGATCAACTTGCCGATCATGACTTCATGGAAGGGTTTCTCCATGTGCTCATGCTCGTAGGCGGCGTCGAACGAATGGTTCAGCTGCTCGGCATACTTCTCGACCGTCATGCCGGACGCTTCGGCCATGGTGAAGCTGGACAGGGTCTTCACGGCCAGGCTGCGCAGCAGCGGCAGGTTTTCCTTGGTTTCCTTTTCCTTGGCCGGCTCGGTGGCCAGCACCAGGTCGGTCGACAGGTAATGGGTGTCGCCTTCGTCCGGGCCGCGGCGCAGCATCACGATCACCTTGTCCAGGGTGACGTACTTCATCGGCTTGGCGTCCTTGGGCTTTTCGGCTTCCTTCTTTTCCGTGCCGGCGGCGGCGGCCGGCTTGGGCATGAACCACCATACCGCGCCACCGGCGCCGGCCGCGCTGACGATCACGGCGCCGACGATGGCCAAAATCATTTTCATCTTCATATGCTTGTCGTATCTGCTGGTCTGTTAGGCGTCGCCTGCGCCGAGCGAGAAGGCGGCCGCCGGCTTGCCGGCCTCCGCCAGGGCGCGGCCGGGCTCATCCTGGTCGCGGCCCTGCTGGCGGCCGCGGCCTCCCTGCTGCGGGTCGCTGAAAGGCGCCGCGTTGTTGTTCTTCGGTGTCGGGGTCACGGACACCGCGACTTCCGTATATTGGCGCTGCGACAGATCGCTGCGCAGGTTGTCGCTGACGGTCTGCAACTGGCGCAGCACCTCGCTGTGGGTCGCCGAGATGTTCACTTCCAGCGTGCCGTTGCTGTGGCGGATCGCGATGTCGATGCGGCCCAGTTGCGGCGGCTCGAGGCGGATCGTGGCCTGTTCCATGTTCTTGCCGACCTGCAGGTGCAGGCGGTCGCCGAGGGCTTCCTGCAGGCTCTGGCGCCAGGCGGTCGGCGGGCCGGCCAGCTTGACCGTGTCCGCAGCCGGCTGGTTCGATGCCGGGGCGGCGCCGACCGCACCCGCGAGCTGGGCCATGCCGGTGCCCTGGGCCCCGCCATTGTCGGCGCCGCCATCCTGGGCGCCGCTGTCGGCAGCGCCGCCGCCGGCCGGGTTGCCGGGGTTGCCCGCCGCGGACTGGAGCGCCAGGCGCGCGGCGCCGCTGTCCGGCTGGGAAGGCTGGACCGCCGGCATGTTCGCCTGCGGCCGCGCGGCGTCGGCGCGGCGGCCCTTGTCCGGCGCCGCTGCCTGCGCGGCACCGGCCTGCACGGCGCCAGCCTGCACATTACTGGCCTGCACCGTACCGGCCTGCGCGGCGCTGGCCAATACGGCCGCGATGCCGGCCTGGCCCGCGGCCGCCGTGGCGGCACCGACGGCGTCGCTGGTGCCGGACTTGCCGGCATCGTTCGAGGCGGCCGGGGCCGTGGTGGCGCCCGGGTTGCCGGTGTTGTTGAAGTTGCCGAAGTTGCCCTGAGCGACCTGCAGCGCCTGCGCGATCTGCGTCGGGGTCAGCGGCATCAGCGGCATGGCCATCGCGGCCAGCAGCGTGCCGTCCTGGGCGGCGGCGTCCTTGTCGTCCTTGCCGGCCTGTGTATCCCCTGCGCCCGCATCCCGGGTTGCGCCTGCCTGCGGCCGGGTGGCCGGGGGCAGGGCGGCATCGGCGCCGGCTGCGGGCACGGCGCCGTCGATCTGCTGGCCCAGCCACTGGGCGAAGGCCGCGACCGGAACGGCAGGCGCCGGGGCCGCGCCGGTGCCGGCCGCGGGCAGGGCTGCTGGCAGCGCCTGCGCGGCCTGCACCGGCTGGCCGGCGTCGGCCGGCTGGGCCGCCTGCGCCGTGGCGGCGGAAATATTCACGGGGGTGGAGATCATGCTCATACCTGGGTCATGCGGATTCGGTGTCGCTGTGCATCGCGTAGGCGATCCAGCCGTCTTTGTTGCTGCGCAGCTGTTCCAGCTTGAGCGCGAGCTCGCCACTTGCCGTTGCGGCGGCGGCGGCGGCCTCGTCGTGCGCGCCGCGCAGGCGCTGCAGGGCCTGGCGCTCGGCGGCGCTCCACGGGCCGCGCGCGGCCAGCGCCTGCAGCCGCGGCGCCAGCGCGTGCGCGTGCTCGCCGAGCGCGCTCCAGTCCGCGGCTGCGGCCGCGGCGCGGAAGGCCTCGCCCATGCGCAGCAGTTGGCCGTGGCGGTCGGGCTGTTCAGGCATGGCGTGCCTGCACGCCTGCCCAGCTCTGGCGGATCGTGGTCATGATCTTCACGACGTCGTCGACCATTGCCGGATCCTGTTTGATGCCGGCGCTGTGCAGGTGGGCTGCGCAGAACTCGTACAGCTTGAACAGGTTGGCCACGACCTGGCCCCCGTTGTCCAGATCGAGGGAGCTCGACAGGCCGTTGATGATGTCGACGCACTTGTTGATGCTGGCGGCGCGCTGTTCGTAGCGTTTGCCTTCGATGTGGCCGCGGACGCGGGCCAGCTCATCCAGCAGCCCGTCGGTGAGCAGCAGCACGAGTTCGGTGGGCGAGGCACGCGAGGTCTGCGCGTCCAGGTTGACGGCGTGGTAGCTGCCGTAGGCTTCTTGATAAGACATGGGCGATCTCTTAGTTCGATTTGTCGTTGCTGAAGAGTGCGTCGAACATCGACACATTGCTGTTCATGGTCGACTGCAGGGTTTGCAGCTCTGTAAATTGCTTGAGGTAACGGTCATACGCGGTGTTGTACTGCGCGTCCAGGGTGCTCTGGCGTTTGGTCAGATCGGCCTGCAACCTGGTCGTCGCATCGGTACGCTGCTTGATCTGGCCGCTGGTGCTGTTGCTCCATTGGTTCAGGTAAGTGTTGAGCGACCCGGCGATACCCTTCGGGCTGGCCACGCTGGCGGATCCGATCAGCTGGTCCAGGCCGGTCGGATTGAGCGCCAGCTGCTTCGACAGCTTGGTCGAGTCCAGCGCGAGCGTGCCGTCGCGCGCAGCGGTGATGCCATAGTTGGCCAGCGACGGGCTGGCGCTGGTGCGCAACATGCTTACCAGGCGCGACTGCAGCGTGCGCACGCCGGCGTCGCTCGCGAACGCGCCCGCGCTCTTGCCGCTGTTCGGATCGCCGGGCGTGACCAGGGCGTCGATCGCGCTCTTGAGCTTGTTGTAGGCGTCCACGAAAGACTGCACGTTCGCCTGCGTGCCGCTGCTGTTGCGCGCCACGGTCATCGTCAGCGGCTTGTCCGTGCTGTTCTGGGCGCTGGTCACGGTCAGCGCTACGCCGTCGATATTCGAAAACACGTTCGAGGCCTGCCTGATCTCGGTACCGGTGCTGGAATCCGTGCCGCCGAACAGGACGACGGCATCGCGGGCCTCGGCGGTCACGACGCGCTTGTCGAGCGTCAGGCTGCCCGCCAGGCCGCTGTCGTTGACCGCGGTCGAATCCAGCCACACGGTATTGGCGACACCAGTCTGCGCGGAGGTCAGGACCAGCTGGGTGGTGCCGTTGAGCGTGACGACGCCGGCGGACACGCGTCCCGAGTTGCTGGGGTCGGTATTGATCGCAGCCGCGATTTCACGCACGCTGAGGTAGCCGTCGCCGTCGCTGTCGGCCGCGGCGCCCAGGTCGACGCTAAACTTGCCGACCGGAGGTTGGACCGGTTGCGCCGCCGTGGGCGGCGTGGTGGCAGCGGCGGGCGGCGAAAGCATGATCGTCAACTTGCCGCCTCTGGGCGCGTTGCCGCTGACGGTATAGGACACCTGGCTGGCGGAGGCGACCTGCTTGACGAAGAGGTTGTAGCTGCCTGCCGCCGCGGACGGGGTTGCGGTGGCGCTGCCGACGCTGGTGTTGGACAGGGTCACGCCCTGGGCCAGCATGGATTTGCCCGTACCCGTCAGGACGCCCAGGCTCGCCTGGAAGGCCGAAATGGCCGACCCCAGCGTGCTCAAGGCCTTGTTGGTCGCGGTGGCGGCGGTGGTCTGGTCCGTGATCTGCTGCTGCACGCTGGCGGTGGCCTTTTGCGCCAGTGCCTGTGCGGTCGTGGTCGGGTCATAAGTGGGTGCGGTGATCGTCGACATGGTCCTCTTTCCTCGTTTTATTCGGCCCGTCCGGCCAGCCACGATTGCGTGGCGATCTCGTCGTCGCGCTTGCGCTGCGCGCGGTCCTGCTCGCGGGCATGGGCGGCTTCGTGCTGGGCCAGCACCTTGCCGAGCAGTTCGCGCCTGGTCCAGGCCTGGGCCAGGTTGCGCTGCGAGACCGCCATGTTCGCCTCATGCAGATGCAGGTCGGTGCGGTGGCTGTCGGCCAGCGCGAACACGGCCTGCTTGTAGTTGCCGCAGTTGACCGCCAGCGCCGCGGACAATGCCCCGGCGCTGTGGCCGGATGCGCCGCTGCCGACGGCCAGATCCATCAGGCGGTCGACGCTGTTGCGGTAGCGCTGGCGTGTGGCTTCCTGCCTGGCCAGGTCGGCCTGCAGGCGTTCCACTTCCGTGCTGCGCAGGCGCACCAGCGTGCCCAGGCTGTCGATCGTGCTCGCCTTGGCGCTCATGCCATCATCGCTTTCAACTGGTCGACGCTCGGGGCCAGCGGCGCGTCTTCGCGCGTGCCCTGGCACAGGAAGGCTTCGATGTGCGGGTGCAGCTTCACGGCGCGGTCGGTTTCCGGATCGGCGCCCGGCTGGTAGGCGCCGAGCGGGATCAGGTCGCGCACGCGGGCGTGTTTCGCCATCGCGGCCTTCAATTTGCGGGCGGCTTGCGCATGCTCGGGCGTCACCACCTGCGCCATGCAGCGGCTGATCGATTGCGCCACGTCGATGGCCGGGTAGTGGCCGCGCTCGGCCAGTTCGCGCGTCAGCACGATGTGGCCGTCGAGGATGGCGCGCGCGCTGTCGACCACCGGGTCCTGCTGGTCGTCGCCTTCGGCCAGCACAGTATAGATGGCGCTCATGCTGCCGCTGGCACCTTCGCCGTTGCCGGCCGATTCGCACAGCTGCGGCAGGTGCGAGAACACCGAGGGCGGGTAGCCGCGCGTGGCCGGCGGCTCGCCCAGCGACAGCGCGACTTCGCGCAGCGCCATCGCATAGCGGGTCAGCGAATCGCACAGCAGCAGCACGTTCTGGCCGCGGTCGCGGAAGTGGGCCGCGATCGAGTGGCACAGCTCGGTCGCCATCACACGCATCAACGGCGACTCGTCGGCCGGCGCGACGACCAGCACGGCGCGCTTCAGGCCTTCGGGGCCGAGCGACTTCTCGACGAATTCGCGCACCTCGCGGTTACGCTCGCCGATCAGGCCGACCACGATCACGTCGGCCACGGTCTGGCGCGTGATCAGGCCGAGCAGCACCGATTTGCCGACACCGGAACCGGCCATCAGGCCGACGCGCTGGCCCTTGCCGATGGTGAGCATCGAATTGATCGCACGCACGCCGACGTCAAGCGGCTCGTCCACCGGCGCCTTGCGCAATGGGTTCACCCTGGGCGGCGTGGTCGACAGCACCTGGTCGCCTTTCAAGGGGCCCAGGCCGTCGATCGCCTCGCCCAGGCCATTGACCATGCGGCCCATCCACTGCGGGCCGATCTGGATGCTGGACGGGCCGGTGGCCGGCAGCACGCGCGCGCCGGTGACCAGGCCGTCCGCCTTCTTGAACGGCATCAGGTAGGTCACCTTGTCGCGGAAGCCCACGACCTGGGCATCGAGCCAGGAGCCGTCGACGGTCTCGACGCGGCAGCGCTGGCCCGTGTGCAGCTTGCAGCCCACGCTTTCCAGCAGCAGGCCCTGCACGGCGACCAGGCGCCCGGTCGGCGTGGCGACCGGCACCGCGCCGATGTCGAGCGAACGCAGGGTGTCGGCGAGCGCGCTCATTCGGCACCCTTGCCGTCGGCGGCGCTCAAGCCTTCGCGCACCTGCTCCATGCAGGCGGCCAGGCGGCCCTGGCAGCCGGCGTCGACTTCATGGTCGCCGGCGCGCACGCGGCATTCGCCCGGCACCAGGCTCGGGTCGGCCATCAGGTTCCACTTCTTGGCGCGTTTCGGATCGAGTTCCTGGATACGCTTCATTTCTTCCGGATTGAGCATGACTTCGACGTCGTCGCGGGTCGGCGGCATGCCGGCCAGGGCCTCGTCGACCAGGGCCAGCATCTGCACCGGCTGCAGCGCCAGTTCGGCGCGGATCACCTGGCGCGCGATCTTGCCGACCAGGTCGACCACTTCGTTGCGCTGGGCATTCTTGTATTCGGTCTTCAGCTTCTTCAGCGCGCGCATCATGGCGTCGACCGGCTTGAGGGCCGCTTCGATCTCGGCCAGGGCCTGCCGGCGGCCTTCCTCGTAGCCGCGCGCCAGGCCTTCGGCATGGCCGGCCTCGATGCCTTCGCCGCGGCCCTGTTCCAGGCCGACGTCGTAGCCGTCGCGCTGGCCCTGGCGGAAGCCGTCGGCGACCGCGCCCTGCCAGTCCTCGGCCGAGCCGCCTGGCGTGCCGCCAGGGGCGCCAGGCGCAGCGGTTCCATTTATACCCACCACGTGGGCCAGCGGCGGGAAGTGATAGGGCCGGAACTGCTTCATTCCGCGGTCGCCTCGGCAAACAGCTGGACTTCGATCTCACCGTTGTCGGCCAGCTCCTTGACCGAGGCCATGATCTCGCGGCGGGTCTGCTCGATGCGCGACATCGGCACCGGGCCGGAACGGCGCATCAGGTCCTCGAAGCTCTGGGCCTGGCGCTTCGGCATCGCGCCCAGCAGGGCGTCGCGCAGCGCCGGCTCGGCGCCCTTGAGCGCGATCGCCCACTGTTCCAGCGGGATTTCATCCAGCAGGCGCGTGATGGTCTGCTCGGTCTGTTTCGACAGGATGAAGAAGTCGTACATCGACATCTCGATCTTCGACACCACCTCCGGATCGTGCGCGCGCAGCAGCTCGACCATCGTGCCGCGGTTGGTCGGCAGGCGGTTCAGGATCTCGGCGGCCTGGCGCACGCCTTCCACGGTGGCGCTCTGGGTGTCGAGCGCGGACAGGCAGCGCGCCACCAGTTCTTCCAGCTCGGCCAGCAGCTCGCGGTCGATCTCTTCCAGGCGCGCCAGGTTCAGCAGCACCAGTTCGCGCCCGTCTTCCGGCAGCGCGTCGATGATCTGGCCGGCCAGCGCCGGCGGCAAAAAGGCGAGGAACACGGCCTGCATCTGCACGTGCTCGTTGGCGATGTACTCGGCCAGCCACTTCGGCGAGGCGTACTGCAGGCGCGCCATCATCGGGCGGATGGCGTCGCCGTAGATCGTGTTGAGCACGGAGTTCGCGATCTCGCTGCCCAGCGCCAGGTCGAGCGAGCGCTTCAGGTAGCTGCGCGAGGCGCCGTGCAGGCCGCTCTGCTGGCGATAGTCGTCGAAGAACTTCTGCGCCGCATTCTTCACCGCGTCGACCTTGATGCCGCTCATCCGGCTCATCACCTGGGTCAGCTCGATGAGTTCCTCGCGCTCGAGGCAGCGCAGCACGGCCGCGGCCGGCTCTTCGCCGATCGAGAGCAGGACGATCGCCGCCTGCTCGACCGGGGTCAACGCCACTTCCTCGTTACTGTTCAGTTCCGCCATTTTTCTTCTGCACCCATTGTTTGACCACTTCAGCGACCCGCTCCGGTTCCTTGCCTGCCAGGACCTTCAGGTGGTCGACCATCACATCCACGGCCGAACCGGCCGGGGGCAAATCATAGTTTTCCAGCAGCGGCTGAACGGTCGTCGTGCCGCCCAGGTTCGGGGTGGCCGGGTTGGCGCCCAGGGCCGCCGGCGAAGCGCCGTTCGCCGCGTTCGGCGCGGCAAGCGCACCCGCCGCGCCGCCGGCCAGGGCAGGGGCACCGGCGCCGGCCAGCTGTGGCGCGCCTTGCGGGCTGACGCGCTGGGTCAGCATGCGCATCAGCGGACGCAGGATCAGGAACCAGCCCAGGAGCGCGCCGATCGCGTACATCGCCCAGCCGGTCATGTCGACCACGTTGTCGCGCTGCTGGTACCAGGGCTCGACCGGGACTGGGGCCGGGAAGCTCAGGGCCGACACGGCCAGCACGTCGCCGCGCTGGGTATCGATGCCCAGGCCGCCGCGCAGGATTTTTTCGATATTTGCGATTTCGGCCGGGGTCCAGCCGGTCTTCGGCGTCGCCGCCCTGGCGTTGTTCAGCACCACCGCCACCGACAGCTTCTTCAGGCGGCCGCGGGCACGCTTGATCTGGGTGATCGCGCGGTCGTAGGCGTACTGGCGGGTGGTCGCGTTCTTGCGGTTGCTGCCGTCGTCAGGCTTGGCCGCCGCATCGGTGGCACCGGCGGCCGGTGCGGCCTGCTCGTTCGGGTTGGCCGCTGCCGGCGGACGGTTCGACAGGGTGCCCGGCACGCCCAGCGCCATGCGGTTCTTCTCCATCTCCTCGCGCATCGCCTCGCTGGTGACCTTCGGGGCTTCCCCGTACTTTTCCTGGGTTTCCTCGACCTTGTCGTTGTCGACGTCGGCGGTCACGCTGACCTTGAAGTTGTCCGCGCCCAGCACGGGGCCGAGCAGCTCGTTGACGTTGGCGCGCACCTCGTCCTGGAAGTGCTTGGCCGCACTGTCGGCCTGGGCCGCGCCGTCGAAGCCGTCGGACAGATCGACGCGCGAGGACAGGTAGTTGCCGTTCTGGTCGACCAGCGACACGCGCGAAGCCTGAAGGCTGGCGACGCTGCCCGAGACCAGGTTCACGATCGCGGCGATCTGCTCGTTCGACAGCGTGCGGCCCGGCTTCACCGCCACCACCACCGAGGCCGAGGACTTGTCGCCGTCGCTGGCCACGAAGGAGGAAGACTTGGCGATCGCCAGGTGCACGCGCGCCGAGGCGATCGCGTCCATGGTCAGGATCGACTGCGACAGCTCGCCTTCCAGGCCGCGCCGGAAGCGCACGTCCTGCACGAATTGCGACACGCCCAGCGGGTCGTTCTTGTCCATCAGTTCCAGGCCGGCCGGCAGCTGGGCGGTGACGCCTTTCGCGGCCAGCAGCATGCGCACCTTGCCCAGCTGGGACGAGGGGACCAGCACCTGGCCGGACTGCGGGTGCACGCGGTAGGGCACGTGCTCGGCTTCGAGCACGCCCATCATGTCGGCGGCGGCGACCTTCTCGCTGGCGCCGAACACCGGCTTGTAGTTCGACTGGTCGTTCCAGGTATACAGCATGACCGCGGCGGTGATGCCGATGGCGAGCACCAGCATCGGCGTCAGGTTCTTCGACAGCGCGGGGGGGAGGGCCAGTCGCTTGCCGGCGATGGCGGTCTTCAGGGCGGCAATCACTTTTTGGTTCTTCCTGATTGGAGCTTAATCAAACGGGGAGCTTGAGCAGCTCGTCGACGGCGCCCATCACCTTGTTACGGACCTGCATCAGCATCGAGAACGACAGGCTGGCCTGCTGCGAGGACAGCATGGCGCCGACCAGGTCGTCGCTCTTGCCGGCGTCCACCGCGGCCATCTTGTCGCCGGCGACGCGCTGTTCCTGGTCGACGTTGGCGAGCGCGTCCTTCATGGTCTGTGCAAAGGAAAAATCGCCGGAGCCATGGGCCTGGGTATTGGCCTGGTTGAGCTGGCCGGCATCGATCGCCGGCGCCACGGCAAGGCGGCTGGCTTCGTTGGTCAATGCGGCCAGATCGGCCCGGATCAGACCAGCAAGTTCAGTTCCCATCGTGTGTCCCACTCCTTGGTCGGTGATGTGCGTTTGTGAAGATAAAGTAGTGATTTGACAGTGTTGCCCGTCACCACCACCTTATAAAGTCAATTACTTCGCGGAAATTGTTAAATCTGCAGGTGCTTGGCAGTGCTTGGTTTACCTCGCGGAACCGGGGAGAATACCAGCGGGGTGTTGCCGGTCCCAGTGTCGATTTCGGTAATTCAGCGTTGGATATGAGCATCTTACCGTACGGCAATCGGTAATTCAAAGAGGATTCTCAAATGCCGTGTCACAATTTAGCAGGTATAATTGTTGCCTAGGGGAATGAAAAAATAGCATTCCTGATTAGTAGAATGTTAATTTAAAAATGCCGACCATCAACATGGACAACGCTGTACAGCACCAGGTGCTCGACCCCCGCCTGCTGGGACGCCCAGTGCATCTGCTGCCCCAGTTCGCAGTCCGCCTGCAGGATGATCTCGAGGCGCTGATGGCGGGCGCCGCGCGCCGCTATTGGGCCGGCTGGCGTATCGATGCGGTCGAATTCGGCCGCGCGCCGCAACAGGACGAGCTACGCTGGATGGCCGCGACCGGCATGCTGGGCATGGTGTCGGTGGCCTTCGAGCGTGGTTTATTGCTGACACTGTTGGAGCGGCGCTACGGTGGCTGTGGTGCTGGCGCAACTCAGCAAAACCAGCAAAACACAAAAAACCAGCGCGTGACCGCGACCGAAGAACGTTTGAGCGTCGTACTGACGCAACAAATGATCGATTTGTTGTATGGACGCGTCGCTGTCAGCGCGGCAATGGACGTCGCGCCGCAAGCGGTTCCGGCAAATGCCGTTGCAAACTCGACCATGCCCGGCGCCAGCAGCTGGGCCGTATGCATACAGGTGCGCGACGCCCAGGACACGGTTGGCCGGTTCTGGATCGCGCCCGACCAGGGCTTGATGGCCACCATCCTGGGCAGCCTGCGCCCGGAGCAGCCGCGCCCAAGCGTCGCGCGGATCGCCGGCGAGCCGCTGGCAACGACATTGCAGGTGAAGCTGGACGGCCGCCTGGTCAGCAAGGAAATCACGCTGGGCGCGCTGTTCGAACTGAAGGTGGGCGACGTGATCCCGGTCAGTGTGGGCCGGGCCGACGTCCTGCTCGACGAAGCGCGGCTGTTCACCGCCGCCGTCGCCGAGAGCAAAGGGAAGCTGTGTTTAACCTCTTTTGAAGATGCCGAGTAACTGATATGAACCTGAACGACCAATTCGCCGGCGGCGACCTGATCATCGACGACCTGGAAGGGGACGCACCCGCCGCGACGGCGCCATCGGCGCGCCTGCCGCAGATGATGCGCCGCATTCCGGTGACCCTGACGCTGGAAGTGGGTTCGGCCCGCATCTCGCTGCAGGAACTGATGTCCATCGGGCCCGCCAGCGTGATCCCGCTCGACGCGCTGGCCGGCGAGCCGCTGGTGATCAAAGTGAACGGCGCCCCGATCGGCCGCGCCGAAGTGGTGGTCGCGGGCGAGCAGTACGGCCTGAAGGTCATCGACCTGGATGGACTCAACCTGGACCTGATCGCACAATGACGATGAAGCAGGGCGGCGCTGCGCTGCGCCGCTGGGCGCCGGCATTCGCCGGCGTTTTTCGCTGGTCGCCGGCACTCGCCGGCGTTCTCCTGTTAATGGCAGGCAGTGCTGCGGTGGCGGCGCCGGCGGGACAGGACCTCCTGCCCGGCGTGATCCCCGGTTCCACCAGCGGCCTGACGGTCAAGTCCCAGATCCTGGTCCTGATGACCATCCTCGGGCTGCTGCCCGTGATGGTCATGATGATGACCAGCTTCACCCGCTTCGTGATCGTGCTGTCGCTGCTGCGCCAGGCCCTCGGCCTGCAGCAGGGCCTGCCCAACCGGATCATCACCGGGGTGGCGCTGATCCTGACCCTCTTGGTGATGCGTCCGGTCGGCCTGCAGGTCTGGAACGAAGCCTTCCTCCCCTACGATCAGGACAAGATCACGCTCGAGCAGGCCCTCAAGACCGCCGAGGTGCCGCTGTCGCGCTTCATGCTGGCCCAGACCAGCAAGACCGCGCTGGCCCAGATCGCGCACCTGGCGGGCGAGCCGCCCGGGATGCAGCCGATGCAGCGTGCCTTTACCGTGAAGCTGGCCGCCTTCGTGCTGTCCGAGCTGAAGAGCGCCTTCCAGATCGGCTGCATGCTGTTCATCCCTTTCCTGATCATCGACCTGGTGGTGTCCTCGGTGCTGATGGCGATGGGCATGATGATGCTGTCGCCGCTGGTGATCTCGCTGCCCTTCAAGCTGCTGCTGTTCGTGCTGGTCGACGGCTGGACCCTGACCGTGAACACGCTGGTCGGCAGTATCCACGGATGGTGACGCCATGACGCCGGATATCGCAGTCGACGTGGTGGTGGAAGCCCTGCAGCTGGTGATGCTGCTGGTGATGGTGATGGTGCTGCCGGGTCTCCTGACCGGCGTGATCGTCGCGCTGTTCCAGGCCGCCACCCAGATCAATGAACAGACCCTGAGCTTCCTGCCGCGCCTCCTGGTGACGCTGCTTGCGCTGATCCTGGCCGGCCACTGGATGACCGGGAAGCTGATGGATTACTGCGTGGCCGTGTTCCAGCGCGCCGCGCAGCTGGTCGGATAGCCGGATCGATGCTCGAAGTCTCGAACCTGTTGCTGCCGCTGATCTCGGCCCTGTGGTGGCCGTTCTGTCGCATCATGGCGATGCTGTCGACGGCGCCGGTCATCGGCGAGGGCCCAGTGCCGGTCCCGGTGCGCGCGCTGCTGGCGCTGGTGCTGGCCTTCTTGATGCTGCCGATGACGAAGGTCGCGGTCATGCCGGACCCGTTCTCGCTGGCCGGCGTGGTCGCGATGATCGAGCAGGCGGTGATCGGCGGCGTGATCGGCCTGGCGCTGCAGCTGACGATGGCGGTGGTGAGCATGCTGGGCTTCCTGGCCTCGAGCCAGATCGGCTTTTCGATGGCGCAGATGAACGACCCGGTCAACGGCCAGCAGTCCGACGTGATCTCCGGGCTGCTCGGGCTGGTGGCGATGCTGGTGTTCTTCGCCATCGACGGCCACCTGGTGCTGGCCGGCGTGATGGGCCAGAGCTTCAGGGCCTGGCCGGTGGGTGGGGGCTATGGGCCGATGCTGCTGGAGACGGTGGCGCTGAACGTCGGCTGGGTGTTCTCGGCCGCGATCCTGCTGGCGCTGCCGATCGTGTTCTCGACGCTGGTGGTGCAGATCGGCTTCGGCTTCCTGAACCGCGTGGCGCCGTCGCTGAATTTGTTCTCGCTCGGGTTTTCGCTGGTGACGATCTTCGGCCTGATGATGCTGGTGCAGGTCGTTCGCTTCGTGCCCGAGCATTATGTGCAGATGACCAACCAGGTGCTGGAGATGCTGCAGCAGCAGATGGCGATAGCGCATGGCGGACGCGTATGAGTGAAGGCACCGGCGGCGACAAGACAGAAAAGGCGTCAGCCCAGAAGCTGAAAAAGGCGCGCGAGCAGGGCAACGTGGTCCGCTCCAAGGACCTGGCCACCGCCGTCGGCATCCTGGCCAGCCTGAAGCTGTTCGTGTTCCTGCTGCCCGGCTACCTGGAATCCTTCCGCGCGCTGTTCCACCTGGTCTACGTGCCGCTGGGCGCGGCGGGCTCGATGGAAAACGCGCTGTCGGTGGTGTGGGGCAGCGCCGCCGCCCTGCTGGTCAAGATGGTGCTGCCGCTGCTGGGCGTGCCGCTGGCGATCATGGTGGCCAGCGTGGTGCCGGGCGGCTTCGTGATCTCGGGCGCCAAGCTGGCGCCCGACTTCGGCCGCTTCAGCCCGATCAAGAACCTGGGCCAGCTGGCGTCCGGCAAGCACTGGACCACCTTCGCCACCTCGGTCGCGAAGGCGGTGCTGCTGGTGATCGTGCTAGTGCACGTGGTGAGGTCGAGCCTGAATGCCTGGGTCGAGCTGCAGCGCATGCCCCTGAACGACGCGCTGCTGCACGGCGCCGGCCTGATGTTCGACGGCCTGATGGCGCTGGTGGCCGTGTTCCTGCTGTTCGCGCTGATCGACGTGCCGCTGCAATCCTTCATGTTCGCGCGCAGCCAGCGCATGAGCAAGCAGGAAGTGAAGGAAGAATACAAGAGCAGCGAGGGCAAGCCCGAGGTGAAGGGCCGTATCCGCCAGCTGCAGCAGCAACTGGCGCGGCGCAACGTGAACAAGACGGTGCCGAGCGCCGATGTGGTGATCGTGAATCCCGAGCACTACGCGGTCGCGCTGAAGTACGACCTGGAGCGCGCCGAAGCCCCCTTCGTGGTGGCCAAGGGCGTCGACGAGATGGCGCTGTACATCAAGAGCGTCGCGGCCAGGCACAAGATCGAGACGATCGAATTGCCGCCGCTGGCGCGCGCCATCTACAACACCAGCCAGGTGCAGCAGCAGATTCCGGCCCAGCTCTACCAGGCGGTGTCGCAGGTGCTGAACTATGTGCTGCAATTGAATGCGTTCCGTGCGGGCCGGCGCCAGGCCGCCCCGCGCTTTCCGAATGACGTGGCCGTGCCGGCCCACCTGAGTGAGGTTACTACAGAATGAATATGATCAACAGCTTGCTCGTGGAGCTGCGCCGCCAGAAGTTCGCCACCCCGGCGTTCCTCCTGACCATCCTGGCGATGATCATGCTGCCGCTGCCGCCGGTGCTGCTGGACGTGCTGTTCACCTTCAACATCGTGCTGGCGCTGATCGTCATCCTGGTGTCGGTCTCGAGCAAGCGGCCGCTCGACTTCTCGGTGTTCCCGACCGTGATCCTCGGCACCACCCTGATGCGCCTGGCCTTGAACGTGGCCTCCACGCGCGTGGTGCTGCTGCGCGGCCACGAGGGCACGCACGCGGCCGGCCAGGTCATCGAGGCCTTCGGCAACGTCGTCATCGGCGGCAACTTCGTGGTCGGCATGGTGGTCTTCGTGATCCTCATGATCATCAACTTCGTGGTGGTCACCAAGGGTGCGGAACGGATCTCGGAAGTCTCGGCGCGCTTCACGCTGGACGCGCTGCCCGGCAAGCAGATGGCGATCGACGCCGACCTGAACGCGGGCCTGATCAACCAGGAAAAGGCGCAGCAGCGGCGCAAGGACGTCGCCACCGAAGCCGACTTCTACGGCGCCATGGACGGCGCCTCGAAGTTCGTGCGCGGCGACGCCATCGCCTCGATCCTGATCCTGATCATCAACATCGTCGGCGGCGTGGCGATCGGCGCGCTGATGCACGGCCTGTCCTTTGGCGACGCCTTCCGCACCTATGCGCTTCTCACCATCGGTGACGGCCTGGTGGCCCAGATCCCGGCGCTGCTGCTGTCGGCGGCGGCCGCGATCCTGGTGACCCGCATCAGCGACTCGGGCGACTTCGAACAGCAGGTCAGCGGCCAGCTGCTGGCCCAGCCGAACGTGCTGTTCTCGGCCGCCGGCGTGATGGTGATCCTGGCCCTGGTGCCGGGCATGCCGTGGTTCTTCTTCATGGTGTTCGCGGCGGCGCTGGGCTACGTCGGCTGGAAGCTGTCGCGCGAAGTCAAGGCGCCGGACGCCGCCGGCGTGGCCGCGATCGAGGCGGCGCTGCGCGACGACCGCGTGCCGGAATTCGACTGGCAGCAGCTGCCGGTGGTGCAGCCGATCTCGGTGGCGGTCGGCTACAAGCTGGTGCACCTGGTCGACAAGGCCCAGGGCGAGGTGCTCACCAAGCGCATCATGGGCGTGCGCCAGAGCTTGTCCGAGCAGATGGGCCTCCTGCTGCCGCCGATCGGGGTGCGCGACGACCTGACGCTGCGCCCGAACCAGTACTCGATCTCGATCAACGGCACCGTGGTCGCCGAAGGGGAGGTGCAGCCGGAATGCCTGATGGCGATCCCCTCGCCGAACGTGTACGGCGAGCTGGATGGCATCCCGGGCATCGAGCCGGCCTTCGGCATGGCCGTCACCTGGATCGAACCGGACCAGAAGGCGCATGCGCTGGGCCAGGGCTACCAGGTGGTCGAAGTGGCCAGCGCGATCGCGACCCACACGTCAAAAACCACGCGCGACTACATGGCCGAGCTGTTCCGCCACGAAGACGTGCCGGCCATGCTGGAACGCCTGACGGCGCTGTCGCCCAAGCTGGCGGGCGCGCTCGACAAGGCGCTGAACCACACCCAGCTGCTGCGCGTGTTCCGCGTGCTCCTTGGCGAGAACGTGTCGCTGAAGGACATCGTGGTCATCGCGACCACGCTGCTGGACAGCTCGGAAACCACCAAGGATCCGATCCTGCTGGCGGCCGAGGTGCGCTGCGCGCTGCGGCGCCAGATCGTCTCCGGGCTGTATGGCAAGAAGAAGGACATGCCGGCGTTTAACCTGTCGGGCGAACTCGAAAACATGCTGCTCGGTTCCCTGAACCAGGCGCGCCAGGCGAACGGCGGCAAGGTCGCGCTGGACAACTACCCGATCGACCCGCAGCTGCTGTCCCAGCTGCAGCTGAACATGCCGGTCGCGCGCGAGCAGATGAAGCAGCAGCACACGCCGCCGCTGCTGCTGGTGCTGCCGCAGGTCCGTCCGCTGCTGGCCCGCTACGCGCGCCTGTTCGCGCCGGGGCTGCACGTGCTGTCGTACAACGAGATCCCGGAAAACCGGGAAGTCTCGATCGTCGGTACAGTTGGTTAAGTTTCGTAGGGTGGGCACCCCGTGCCCACCGAACGGCACCGATTATGCCGGCAGCAAGAGCGCCAGCTCCGCCACCGCCCTGAACACCGGCAGGCTCAGGGCCGACGCCGCATCGAGCGAGGGCAGGCGCGCATGCACGCGCCCCTCGGGCAAGCTGTCGCGGTAGGTCCAGCCCAGCACCCGCAAGCCCGACTGGCGGATCGCCGCCTCCATGCGCGGCTGCAGTTCCTGCAGGCGCAGCAAGGTAGCGGCGTCGGCTGCGCAGACTTCGATCATGATCCCGTCCGCGACCGGTTCCGCTTGCAGGGTGGCGATGCTGCCGTCGGCCAGCACCAGTTCCAGGCGCAGCGCGGCGCGCCCGCGGCGGCGCTGCTGGCGCGGGTGCTGCTGTTCCGGCTCGCTGTACACCACGCGCAGGTGCTGGTCGCGCGCGTCGCCGGCGTGGATCGTGAAGCGCCAGGCGTCGAACGGCGGGTTGGCGAGGTTGGCTTGGGGCAGGCGCGTGTCGGCCGTGCCGAACTGGGCGCTCTGGAGCAGGGCGGCCGGCACCTGCCGGTCCAGCACCTGCTGCTGGCGGTTGGCGACCTGGTTGCCGTAGTTGCGCACCATGCCGCGCCAGTTGCCGGCCAGGGTGCCGCCGTCCTGGCTCGGCCAGGTCAGCTGGCGCGCCATCATGACCTGGTCCGGCCGCATCGCCGCCCCGTCCGGCGCCGTGCCGGGCGCGGGCAGCACCGGTGCCGGCTGCGACGTGGGCAGCGGCAGCGCATCGAGCTCGGCCTGCAGCAGCGCGACTGGCGCCAGCGGGGCCACGGGCGCGACCGGCGCGACCGGCGCCAGCGAGGGAAGGACGGGCGGGGGCAGGGACGGGAAGGAGAAGCTGGCCATGATGAGCAGTGTAATAAAAAAAGGCCAACCGCTGGTTGGCCTTTTGGTGAATCGTCCCGCGCGGGGACCGGAAGGAGCGGCGCGGGAGTCAGGCCGGTATTACTGCAGCAGCGACATGACCATCGAGGACAGGCTGTTCGACTGCTTCAGCATTGCGGTACCGGCTTGCAGCAGCATCTGGTTCGAAGTCATGCTGGCGCTTTCGGTTGCGAAGTCCACATCCATGATGCGGCCGGCGGCGGCCTGGGTGTTGCTGCTGACGTTCGCCAGGTTGGTGTTGGCGTGATCCAGGCGGTTTGCAGCCGCGCCCAGCGAGGAACGGACCGAGCCCAGCGCGTCGATTGCCGCCTGCAGGCTGTCGACCGAGGCGTTGGCATTGTTGCCGGTGGTCAGTTCAGTACCGGCGGCGGTGCCGGTGGCAGCGGCGCCGAACGAATTGTATTTCGAGCTGATGCTGCCCAGGGCGGTCTGCATGGACGACATCTGCGACGACAGGTCCAGGGTCATGGTTTCGCTGCTCGAGGCGCCGATCTGGAAATTCAGCGTCGAGCCGAACTTGCCGCTCACGCCGCCGGTGTTGGAAGCATTGGTGGCGGTGTAGTAGCTGTCGGCGGCGGTCGATGCGGCCTGGGCCTTGGTCAGTGCCGCGGTGGCATCGTCACGGTCTTTCGTGGCCGTGAGCAGGGCGCCGGCGGTCGTGTCCGTGGGCGTGGCAGTCCAGGCGGTGAGTGCGTCGTCGTAGGCTTTCTGCTTGCCGTAGGTCGCGTCGCCGAGGTCGGCGGTTGCGGCTGCCAGCGTAGTCGACGCGCTGGTCTTGCTGTTCAGGGCCTTGGTCACGTCGCCGGCGCTGGCGGCGCTGTTCAGCAGTTTCGCACCGCCAAACGAGGTATTGCCGATGATGTTGGTCAGTTCGCCTGCCAGTGCATCGTATTCCGACTGCATGGCGTCCTTGTCGTCGGCGCTCGACGATGCGTCGGCAGCCTGGGTCGCCAGGTCCTTCATGCGGACCAGGATGTTGCTGGCTTCGCCCAGCGCGCCTTCGGCGGTCTGCATCATCGAGGTGGCGTTCTGGGTGTTGCGCATTGCAACGGCCATGCCGCTCGATTGGGCTTTCAGGCGGGTTGCGATCTGCAGGCCGGCGGCATCGTCCATGGCCGAGTTGATACGGTAGCCGGTCGACAGGCGGGTCATCGAGGTCGACAGACTGGTCTGGGTCTTGCTGATCGAGCTTTGTGCGGACAGCGCGGCGTTGTTGGTGTGAAGGCTCAGCATGGTGAACTCCTGATATCGGTTGGTATTCGGTTGGAGCTAGCGGTTGTCGCGCTCTCAGGAGTACAAGACGACCAATTTCCGTGCGGCATTAAATTCTCTAAGGAAAATTTTTAAAATATTTTTTTGGTGCCTTGTGGATAGGCCTTTGCCGCCTTCCAGGCTGCGTATTCGGATGGCCGCAAGCCATAGTGCGCCAGTACCCTGGGCCGCTCATGCTACGGGACATCGCGCGTCACGGATCGCTGGATGCTCGCGAGTGGCTCGTCTTCCGGGTGGAGGACGATCTCGCGGATGGTCTGCTTGATCAGGTCACGCCAGGCCAGGCGCAGGGGGGCGGGTTCGGCCAGATTCTGCTTCAGGGCGAGGTATTCCTGTGTCGATCGCTCATAGGCCCGGACGTACAGGTCGCGCAGCAGCTCGACGCGTGTCAGTTCATATACGCCGAGGGTGGCGCGGCTGTAGGCTTGCTCGGGTAACCAGCGTCAAAATAACGGCGGGCCCGGCCTTCACCGATGCCAGTGACTTGACCCCGCGCGATCATGTTTGCAATCAAGCGCTGCGCCGTGCGACGTGCAACATCGGGATGCCGAGCGAGAAGTTCAGCGAGTGTCAGGCCGGTGTCCGAGACTCGTATACTGTTCAGCAAGTCAGCAGCGGTCGACACGATCAATTGGCGCGGTTAGAGAAGATGGCGCAGTTGTGGCGCAGTTTTCAAAACTGCGCCACATTCATATCGATAATTGGCGCAGTTTGAGCTGGGTTCTTGCCCACTATGGCCGGCTTCTCAGTCGGATCTTCGGCCATGATTTCCTGCACGAAGGCCGTGAATGCACGCGCCTTCGCGCTTGCCAGACGCCCGGACGGATAGACTGCCCACAAGTCGATGGTCGGCAATGACCACTCCGGCAGCAGCTGCTCTACCGAACCGCTGGCCAGTTCCGGCGCAAACATCCACTCCGACGCGATCGCGACCCCGACGCCTGCGCAGACGGCCGCACGTACGCCTTCCGCCGCATTCACGCGCAAGTGTCCGCTCACGGTCACCGACAACGCGGTGCTGTCACGCTCGAACGACCATGTCGTCGCGCCACCGGAATCGGCCAGATAGACCACCGCCTCGTGCTGCGCAAGATCGGCCGGGATCCGCGGCGCGCCGCGGCCGACAAGGTAAGCCGGAGCGGCTACGACCATGCGGCGCCCGGTCGCGATGCGCCGCGCCGTCATCGACGAATCGCCCAGGCTGCCCATGCGCAGAGCCACATCGACGCCGTACTCGAGCAAGTCGATCTGGCGGTCGTCCAGCATGACCTCGACTTCCAGCGCGGGATGGCGGTCCAGGAAGCGCTTGATGTGGGGGATCACGTGCAAGCGTGCGAAGGTTACCGCGGCGCATACACGTAGCTTGCCCACCAGGTCGGCGCTGACGCCACGCGCCGCGCCATCGGCCTCGTCCACCATGGCGATTGCTCGTCTGGCGGATTCGTAATAGGCCTGCCCGGCTTCGGTCGTGGTCAGGCCGCGCGTGGAGCGCAGCAGCAGGCGGGTTTGCAGCCGTTCTTCCAACTGCGCGATGGCCTTGGAGACGGCCGGCTGGCCAACGTCGAGGCGGCGCGCCGCAGCCGAAAACGAGCCCGTCTCGACGGTGCAAACGAAGGTTTCCATTAAAGTGAGTCGATCCATCTGATTCCTTTTCAATACGCCTGTGCCGCCGCGTCAGGCATTCCACGCAGGAAGGAATTATATGCGTGGCAGCCGTCTGCCCTGTCGCGTAACTGGCCGTCGGCAGGCGTCCCGCCGATCCGCTCATTCAGATCATCGCCTTGCCCACTGACGCACCCCCGTCGACGAACAGCGTCTGGCCGGTGATGAAGCTGGCGTCTTCGCTCAGCAGGAAGGCGGCAGCCGCGGCGATTTCATCCGGCTGCCCGAAGCGGCCCATGGGTACCGCGTTCAGGTAGCGCCGCTCGCCCTCGCTGCCCTGCGGATTGTTCCTGCGGAAGAGCTCAGTTTCGGTGGGACCCGGCGCCACCGCATTGACGGTGACCCCTTTCATGGCAAGTTCGAGCGCCCAGCTGCGCGCAAACGAGATCAGTGCGGCCTTGGCGCCGGCATAGGCGGTGCGCTCAGGCGCGCCGAGCACGGTCAGGCTGGCGATGTTGACGATGCGCCCCCAGCCTTGCGCTGTCATGTGCGGCAGGATGGCCTGTGCCGTTTGCACGGCCGGACGTAAATTCAGGTCGAGTACGGCATCCATGTCGTCCAGGTCGATGTCGCCGATGCCCTGGGGCCGGACCAGCCCGACGTTGTTCACCAGGCCGTCGAAGTGGTACTGTGACGTGAGCCGATCGAGCGTAGCTCTGGTGGCCGCGCGGTCTGCCAGATCGACCGCGGCCAGTGTGCCGGGAAAGCCGGGCCACTCCGTATGGCGCGCAAGGCCGACGACACGGTGCCCGGCGCGCGCGAGCCGTCCAGAGATCGCGAGGCCGATCCCTTGGCTGGCGCCGGTGACGAGGAAGGTCCGTTTGATCATGACAGGCTCCGGTCAGGCGGTCGGCAGCAGGTGCTGCAGGACCGGCAGCATGCTGTCCGGTTCGGGGCGGCGGGTATAGTCGGGGTTGACCTCGGCGTAGGCGATGACACCGTCCTGCCTGACGACGTAGCGGGCCGGCATTGGCAGGGTCCAGGCCGGGTCGTCGTTAAAGGCAGGCAAGTCGTTTTTCAGGCTCTTGTACAGATCGACCAGGTAGTCCGGCAGCGCGAAGCGCAAGCCAAACGCGGCGGCGACATCATTGTGCGTGTCGCTCAGAATCGGAAAGTCCAGCTTGTTCTGGCGTTGCGACTTGCGGCTGTTAGCGGCGGTCTGCGGCGAAATCGCGACCAGGTTGGCGCCGAGCGCCCGGAACTGGGGCAGCGTCTCCTGCAGGGCCTGCAGTTCGAAGTTGCAGTAAGGGCACCATACACCGCGGTAGAAGCTGATGATGAGCGGCCCTTTGGCCAGCAGGTCGGTCGACGATACGGACTTGCCTTCCGGGTCGTTCAAGGTGAAGACCGGCGCGCGGTCCCCGGCCTTGAGCGCGCGGCCGGCCTGGCCCGAGGCAGCCAGTTCGGCAGTTGCGCGCTCCATGATCGGGTGGATTTCCGGAGGAGCGAAGTAGGGGGCTTTGCCGCCTTTGAAGTCGGCTTTGAAAGCGTCGAGTTTTGCTTGCAGCGTCATGATGTGTGCTCCTGTCAATGGTTGTGAAGTGTTTCGGTAAGACTCATGGTGCTGGTCGAGCGGCGCTGGCGGTAGCCGGCTGGCCGGCATAGCCGGTATGCCGGCGCGGAATGGTCAAGCGGCCGGTACCAGGGCTTCCACGCGTGCGATGGCGCGTCGCACCGCCGGACGCTGCGACACGGTGTCGAACCAGCGCGCAACGTTCGGGCTGCCGTCCAGGTCGACGCCGGCAAACGCGCGCCGCCAGATCCAGCCGAAATGGGCGATGTCGGCAATCGAATAGGCTTGTCCGGCGACGAATTCGTGCTTGCCTAGTGTGCCGTCGAGCAGCGCAAGCGTACGCAGGGCTTCACCGTGAAAGCGCTGGATCGCGTGCGGCATGACTTCCGGCGCAAGTTTCTGGAAATAGCCGGCCTGTCCGAACGCCGGACTGATGGCGGACGCATGGAAGAACAGCTGCTCGAAGACGCGGGCGCGGCCTTCTCCGGTGGCCGGTAGCAGTGCGCCATGCCGTTCCGCCAGATAGACCAGGATGGCGGCCGATTCGGTCAGCGACATCGTCTGGCCGGTATCCGTCACGGTCAGCACGGGCACCTTGGCGTTTGGATTGCGTGCCACGAACGGCGACGATTTCTGTTCGCCCTTGCGCACGTTGACCGCGTGAAGTTCGTAGTCGATGCCCAGCTCTTCCAGAGCGACGGCGGGTTTGATGCTGTTGGGCGTAGCGAAAGCGTGGAGCTGGTACATGGCATGTCCTTCAACGTTACTGTTTGGCGGCTTTCACCGACCCCTGGGCGATGCTTACACGGCCGGCGCGGCAGGGAAGTCCACCGGTACCTGGGTGAGCGCATGCAGGTAGTTCGTGATGATCTTGTCGCCGATGACCATCACCGTGTCTACCAGCTGACCTTCCGTGTAGCCGGCAGCGAAGAACGCATCGATCAACCCCTGTTCGGCATGGCCGCGGCGTTCGGTGGCACTCTTGACCAGACGGGCCAGGGCGTCGAGCTTGGCGTCGAAGGGGGCGCCGCCCTTGCGGATCGCGATGATCTGGTCCGGTGTAAACCCGACCATGCCACCGAGTGCGGTGTGCGCTGCCAGGCAGTATGCGCATTCGTTGACCTGGCTGACGACCAGGTTGATCGCTTCGCGCTCTTTTGCGCTCAGCGAGCTCTTGCCGTTCTGCAGGGTCAGGTAGTTCCCGAGTGCGTGCTCGGAGTGCGCCAGCGTGGCATACAGGTTGGGCACCATCCCCAGGCCTTTCTGCAGTTTTTCAAAGATGGCCTGGTTGGCGGGGGAAACGGTGGCTGCGGTCGGGATGGTGAAGGTCTTCATGATTCGTCCTTTGTGGTTGCTGTCGTGATGTGTGTTGCGACAGGACGAACTATGAAGTTTTTGAACACTTTCGAGTAGAAAGCTCAGCGGCATAAGATCTATTCTTTGGACAAGAGAACTGGTCATGCACTTTGCCCAACATGGGCCAAAGGACCCGAGCCGCTACCTGCGGTCAAAGTCACAGGGAGATGCGAGAAAACGGACGTTCCCGTTCGATCCGGCTGCCGAAGAAGACTTGCGTGGTGCGAATTTGGGTAGACGTGAAAAGATGGCGGGAACTGAAAACAGGCGTGACGCGATGGCGTCAGGAGGGCCGATCGGATGTGATGGCGCTGGACGAATTATGGATCGTAGATATTCGCCCACACCGCTTTCGCTATAAACTATCGGGTTGCGTCAGACGCTGGATATAAAGAATCAAAGAAAACATGAAATACCGTAAACGAACTCTCAGTGTGGCCCCCATGATGGACTGGACCGACCGCCACTGCCGCGTCTTCCACCGCCACATCACCCGCCACACCTGGCTATATACAGAGATGGTCACCACCGGCGCGCTGGTCCATGGCGACGTCGAGCGCCACCTGCGCTACGACGATGTCGAGCACCCGGTCGCCCTGCAGCTGGGCGGCAGCGACCCGGCCGACCTGGCGAAAAGCGCCAAGCTGGGCGAGCAGTGGGGTTATGAAGAGATCAACCTGAATTGCGGCTGCCCGTCCGAACGCGTGCAGAAGGGCGCGTTCGGCGCCTGCCTGATGGGGGAGCCGCAACTGGTGGCCGATTGCGTCAAGGCGATGCGCGACGCGGTGTCGGTCGACGTCACCGTGAAGCACCGCATCGGCATCGACTACAACGAGGAATACGGCTTCGTGCGCGACTTCATCGGCACGGTCGCCGATGCCGGCTGCCGCACCTTCATCGTCCACGCCAGGAATGCCGTGCTGAAGGGCTTGTCGCCCAAGGAAAACCGCGAGATCCCGCCGCTGCGCTACGAAGTCGCCTGGCAGCTCAAGCGCGAGTTCCCGGACCTGGAAATCATCATCAACGGCGGCATCAAGACCAATGACGAGATCGAGCAGCACCTGCGCCACGTCGACGGCGTGATGATCGGGCGCGAGGCCTACCACAACCCGTGGCTGATGGCCGACTGGGACCGGCGCTTCTACGGCGACGACGCCGCGCCGGCGCGCACGCGCGAACAGGTGCTGGAAGCGATGATCCCCTACATCCGAGGCCAGCTCGAGCGCTACGGCCCGCTCGGCCTGCGCCTGAACAGCGTTACCCGCCACATGCTCGGCCTGATGGCCGGCCTGCCGGGCGCGCGCGGCTTCCGCCAGACCCTGTCCGACTCGCGCAAGCTGTCTAGCGGCGACCCGACCCTCCTGCTCGAAGCCGCCGCCCGCCTGCGCCAGGCTTGATCCCGCCTCCCGTGTCCCGTGGCATGTGCCACGGGCATTCGCCTTTGCATCTCCCCGTTGTCGTGTTTTTAGCGTAACTGGCTTACGCATTCCTTTCGTTGTCTCAAATGCACCACGAAAGTTTATTGATTGTGATAAACATGATAATGTGTGCGGCACTAGCCTATACGCCATGTATCATGATTAACTTTCAGTAAAGCCTCGGGCAGCCCATGTCGACCACCGCCGTTCCCACCGTATCCATCTGCATTCCGTGCTACCGCGGCGCCGCCCACCTGGGCGCGGCCATCGCGTCGGTACTGGCCCAGACCTTCAGCGATTTCGAACTGGTCATCATCGACGACAACTCGCCCGACAATACCGCCGAGGTCGTCGCAAGCTTCGACGACCCGCGCATCCGCTACCTCCGCAACCCGGCCAACCTCGGACCGGAGGGCAACTGGAACCGTTGCCTGGACGAGGCGCGCGGACGCTATGTCAAGCTGCTGCCCCAGGACGACCTGATCGCGCCGACCTGCCTGGAACGGCAGGTCGAGGTGCTGGAGCAGGATACGGCGCAGCGGATGGCGCTGGTGTTCTGCGCGCGCACGATCCTGGACGCGCGCGACCGCACGGTGATGGTGCGCGGCTACCCGAAGCGCCATAGCGGCATGGTCGACGCGCGCAGCCTGTTGCGGCAATGCGTACGGCGCGGCACCAACGTCATCGGCGAACCGGGCAGCGTGCTGTTCCGCCGCGAGACCGCGGCCCTGGCCGGCCGCTTCGATGCCAGCATCCCCTACGTGCTCGACCTCGACTACTGGGCCCGCCTGCTGAGCCACGGCGACGCCTGGTACATCAACGAAGCGCTGGCCTCGTTCCGCGTGTCGGTGGGCTCGTGGAGCGTGCGCATCGGCGCGCGCCAGAGCCTTCAATACCAGATGTTCATCCGCAAGCTGGCGGTGAACCGGCGCTTTGCCGCCAGCGGCCCGGACATCCTGGTCGGCAAGCTGATGGCGAAGGTCAACGCCATGCTGCGTTCGGTGCTGTACCGGGTGCTGGCGATGCACGCCGTCAAGCCATGACGCTGCTGCGCGGATTCTGGCAGCGGCACCGCTGGCTGCGTTTCCTGGTCATGGGCGGCATCAACACGGGGTTCAGTTATGGCGTGTACGCGCTGCTGGTGTACTGCGGCCTGAACTATGCGGTGAGCAACCTCTGTTCGCTCATCCTCGGCATCCTGTTCAGCTTCCGCACCCAGGCCGCCTTCGTCTTCCAGCATGCCGCGCGCGGCCTGTTCATGCGCTACGTGATGGTGTGGTCGATCCTCTACCTGTCGAACATCGCGATGATCGGTTCGATGATGCGGATCGGTGCGAACGCCTATACCGCCGGGGCGCTGGCCATCGTGCCGACCGCCGTGCTGTCGTATTTCCTGCAGAAGTCTTTCGTGTTTTCCGAGGCCCGTCACGGTTGAGCCGTGCCGGCTGAGTGTGCAGTACCTTACAAGCGATGTGGGATGTGAATGCAATCTGCCGCAGTACTGGAAGGATCACCCTGGCTGACGGCGCGCGTGGCGCGCGCCGGCGTGCTGTCCACGGCCTCGCTGTTCCTGTTCCTGTGCGCCTGGCACTGGCGCGTGACGGGCGGGTTGACGCTGCCGGCCGGCGCCGTGCTGGGCCTGCTGCTGGCCTTGTACCTGGCGTATGGCCACCTGTTCACCGTGCTTGCCGCGGGCGGGTTTCGCGCTACCCTGGGCCTGCCGTTCCAGCTCCTGTGCGGCTTTTTCATATGTAACAGCCTGCTGTTCGTGCTGGCGCTGTGCTCGCCGTTCGGGATGGCCGCCAACCTGGCGATCCTGGTGCTGCCCGCGGCCGCCGGCGCATTCGCCGTGCGCAAGGTCAAGCCGCCGGCCGGCGCGGCGCGTGGCGAGGCGCTGGCGGCCTGGATGGCGATCGCGATCGCGGGATTGGGGGCCAGCGCCTGGTGCGGGGACGTCCAGGCGCCGTTGCGCCAGCAGGACGGCATGGCGGTGTTCAGGGTCTGGAGCGACGTTTACATCCACGCGCGGGAAATCAGCGTGTTCGCCCAGGCGCATGGCCTCGCAACGATCCACGACATCAAGCTGGCCGGCGCGCCGGCGCCGCTTTACCACTTCGCCAGCTACCTGTCCGCCGCCGCCGTCAACGCCCTGGGCGGGGCCAGTGCGATGCAGGCCTATGCCAGCTTCCAGCTGCCGTTCGGCATCCTGCTGAGCGGCCTGGCGGCGTATTGCCTGGCCGGCAGCGTGTTCGGCCGCTGGGCAGGCACCGCCGCGGCGGCCGCGGTGGTGCTGTTGCCGGATGCCTTCCTGCAGGGTTTTCAGAACCGCTACCTGAGCTATTACTTCCTGACCCAGGTGAACCTGGGCATGTTGTACGGGATCGCCTGCGTCGCGCTGGCCTGGATGTTCGTGCTGGACGGCGTTCGCCGCGGCATGCTGCGCACGGTGTTGCTGGGATATGGCTTCCTGGCGCTCTGCCTGTTCTACAAGGCCCACATCTTCGTGGCGAACAGCTACCTGCTGATGATGTTCCCGATCCTGTTCTTCCCGTCCCTGCGTCCTCGCCTGCGCGCCGCGGTCGGGATCGCGGCGACGCTGTTCTTCGTGGCCGTCGTGGCCTGGTCGCAAACCAATCCGCGGGTACCCGTGCTGCGCCTGGATGGCAGCGGCATCAGTTGGTACCTGGTGCAATTGCTGCACGATTACGATCCCGGTGTCCTGAAAACCTTCTTCACCCAGGTGCTGCTGCGCGAAACGCATGCGAAACCGGTACAGCTGCTGGCTGCGCTGGCGATGATCTCGATCTCGACCTTCGGCTGGTGGCTGCTGGCGCTGCCCGCGGCCATCGCGGGCGCATGGAAGAAGGTCGCCCTGCCGGTCCTGTGCTTTCCGCTGCTGGTGATGGCCAACTACCTGGTCATGGCGGTGGGGCTGGCGATCGACACGCGCGGCGTCGGCACGCCGGACGAACTGCACAACCGGCCCCTGGTCTGGGCCTATTTCGTGGTGGCCGCATGGAGTGCCGGCTTGCTGTGCCGGGCCTGGGGCAGGGCGCTGCCGGCCAGGCGCCCCCATGCGGCCGCCTTGCTGGCCGCGCTGGCCGTCGCGCTCTGGGGCACCTGGCGCCTGGCACCGGACCTGCAGACCTTTCCCGCCCGCAGCGGCAACGAGAGCTTCCTGGCCGCCAATGCGGTGCCCGCTTGCCTGGTCGATGCCGCCGCCTTCGTGCGCACCCGGGCCGCGCCCGGCGACATCGTCGCGGATGCCGCCGGCGATCCCCGCTTCATGCTGACGGCCCTGTCCGAACGCCAGCTGTACGTCGGCGCGGTGGGCTTCGGCGGCGCCAGCCGGGAGCAGCAAGCGCGGCTCGACGCCGTGCGCCGCTTGATGCAGATGCCGGACGCGGCGCAATTGACCCAATTCACCGCCACCCACGGTATCGGCTGGTTCCTGGCGCAGCCAAACACCGTCCTTGCGTGGCCAAGCGACATTGCCGGGCGCCCCGCCTTCGCATGCGGCGGATACCGCGTGTACCGCTTTCCGAATGCCATTCACGCTGTTTTCAACAAATGAGGTCGGAGACCATGAATACCCATAGCGATCCCCTGCATCCGCAGCGTACCGCCAGCGCGGAGGCCCCGCTGCACCGCATCTCGATCGTGATTCCGGTCTACCGCGGCGAACGCACGCTGCCGGCCATCGTCGCCGAGATCGCGCCGCTCGCCACGCCGGGCCTGACGCCGGACGGCAACCTGTTCGTGGTGTCCGAGGTGGTGCTGGCCCACGATTGCGGCCCGGACCATTCGGACCGCACGATCGAGGCGCTGGCGGCGCAGTATCCCTTCGTGGCGCCGGTCTGGCTGTCGCGCAACTACGGGCAGCATGCCGCCACCATGGCGGGCATGGCCAGCGCGACCGGGCAATGGGTGGTCAGCATGGACGAGGATGGCCAGCAGAATCCGGCCGACATCGTGCATATGCTCGACGTCGCCATCGGCGCCTCGCTGCAGCTGGTGTATGCCCAGCCGACCAATCCGCCACCGCACGGCTGGCTGCGCAATACCGCCAGCAGCGTGGCCAAGTCGATCAGCACGCGCATGCTGGGCAACAAGTCGATCGGCCGCTTCAACAGCTTCCGCCTGGTCGACGGCGAGATCGCGCGCACGCTGGCGGCCTACTGCGGCAACGGCGTTTACCTCGACGTCGGTTTGTTCTGGATCACGGCGCGCATCGGCCACTGTCCGATCGCGCTGCGCAACGAAATGGACAGGCCCTCGGGCTATTCCTACTTCAGGCTGTTCGGCCATTTCTGGAACCTGGTCCTGACCACCGGCACCCGCCCGCTGCGCCTGATCACCATCGTCGGCTTCGTCTCGATGCTGCTGGCCTTCGCCATCGCCGTCTTCGCCCTGTACGGCAAGTACGTGGGCGACGTGCCGATCCAGGGCTGGGCTTCGTTGGTGACCGTGGTCTCGTTCTTTTCCGGAACGATCCTGGCCGCGATGGGGATCATCGCCGAGTACCTGGCGGTCACGATGAACATCGTCATGGGCAAGCCGCTGTACGTGGTCAGCAGCAAGCCGGTGCGGCCGCGGGTGCTCGCATGAAAACCGTCTGGGTGGTGGGCGCGGGCGGCTTGCTGGGGCGGGAATTGTGCCGCCGCTGCGCGGGGCAGGGCGACCGCCTGTTCGTGCCGGCCGAACCCCTGGCCTGGTCCGACCGCGAACGCCTGCTGGCGCAGATGGCGGCCAACGTCGGCGCCTTTGCGCAGCGCGTCGCCGCGACCGAGCTGCGCGCCTGGGAAGTGTACTGGGCGGCCGGCGTGGGCACCATGTCGAGTCCGGCCGAAGCGCTGGCGCTGGAAACCGAAGCGCTGGGCGTCCTGCTCGACGCGCTGGCGCTGGACGCGCGCCTGGCCGACGGACCGGGCGCGATCGGCTTTGCCAGCTCGGCCGGCGCGATCTATGCCGGCTCGACCGAGGAGCTCATCTCCGAGGCCACGCCGGTGGCCCCGACCACGCCCTACGCCCACGCCAAGCTGCGCCAGGAAGACCTGGTGCGCGACTTCGCCGCGTCGCGGCCCGGCATGCATGCGCTGGTCGCCCGCTTCAGCACCCTGTACGGCGCGGGCCAGGCCGCCGGCAAGCAGCAGGGCCTGCTGACCCATATCGCGCGCAGCATGGTGCGCAACCAGCCGATCCAGATCTACGTGCCCTTCGACACCATCCGCGACTACCTGTGCGCGGCCGATGCCGCCACGCAGATGGTCGGCGTGGTGCGCGACGCCGGCCTGGCGCCGCAGCTGACCAAGATCGTCGCGGCCGAGCACCCGACCACGATCGCCGAGATCGTGGCCATCTTCAAGCGCCTGGCACGGCGCCAGCCGCGCATCGTGACCAGCGCCAGCCAGCGCGCCGGGCTGTATGGCCGGCGCATCCAGTTCCACTCGACGATTCCCCTCGCCGACCACGAAAAACCCACGACCAGCCTGCCGGTCGGCATCGCCCAGCTCCTCGAAGCGGAACGCGTCCGCTTCGCCCGCCACTGATCTCGCAGCGGACAACGCGGCCCTCCCAGGGGCCACGTTGTTTGGAATCCGAGACATCTCTGTTGCATATACACATTTCCCAAGCGCAAAATTCTTGCCGTATCGCAAGAATAGTCACATAATTTGGGCTCTTCTCTTTGCTTTACCTAAAACAGTGTTGTAGTAGCGAAACAGTTTTGCTGTAAAGCATCTTTACTGTCTGCAACACCGAAGTTTTGATTTATCCTCATAGAAATACACGAAAAACCACCGGGAAGATGGTTTC
>Ga0265798_10000941_pt1 | contig 46622 bp, 40 predicted proteins | sample P3T30metagenome_FD_192430 | JGI IMG/M metagenome (GOLD analysis project Ga0265798, IMG submission 192430) | Plant litter microbial communities from East Loma Ridge, Irvine, California - P3 T30 | ecosystem: Environmental > Terrestrial > Plant litter > Unclassified | place: USA: California...
TCTTCGCCTTCACCCAGCTCTTTCTGGATCGCCTTGACCTGCTCGTTCAGGTAGTACTCGCGCTGCGATTTTTCCATCTGGCGCTTGACGCGGCCGCGGATGCGCTTTTCCACCTGCAGGATGTCGAGTTCGCCTTCCAGCTGGCCGAGCAGGTGCTCGAGGCGCTTGGCGACGTTGAAGATCTCGAGGATCACCTGTTTCTGCTCGAGCTTGAGCGGCAGGTGGGCGGCAACGGTGTCGGCCAGGCGGCCGGCGTCGTCGATGCCGGCCAGCGATGCCAGGATCTCGGGCGGAATCTTCTTGTTGAGTTTGACGTACTGGTCGAACTGCTGGACGATCGCACGGCGCATCGCTTCGACTTCCGAGTCGTCGCCGATTTCCGAATTGATCGGGGTCAGGTCGGCCACGAAATGGCTCGGACCGTCGCTGATGTGGTTGATGCGGGCACGCTGCGCGCCTTCGACCAGCACCTTCACGGTGCCATCGGGCAGCTTCAGCATTTGCAGGATATTGGCCACGCAGCCGATCTCATAGATGTCTGCGGCCGAAGGTTCGTCCTTGGCGGCGGCCTTTTGGGCGGCGAGCATGATGCTCTTGCCCTGCTCCATCGCGGCTTCCAAGGCCTTGATCGATTTGGGACGGCCGACGAACAGCGGTATCACCATATGCGGGAACACCACCACGTCGCGCAGGGGCAAAAGAGGCAGCGTTGTTTGCTCGGTAAATTTAGTGGTTGTCATGGCATACCTTATAGAAAGCGTGAAGAGGATGTTGGGAGCCCACCCTCAATTCACAAGACCGGCCAAAAAAATTTTTCTACAAGAAAAATTACAGTGTCCATTGTGAATATAGCCGATTCAACAAAAGCGTGCTTTTTAAATGAAAAAGCCACTACGCAACCGGAGTTGCGAGTGGCTTTTCGATTGAAGCCGAGCTTTTGTTGAGATAAATTGTACCGCCAACACTCAACGATTCAAGAGCTTTTCCGGCATTTACACCAGGAAATTTCAGTTTTCCCCGGAAACTTTCGGCGTTTCGCTATAAATCAGCAAAGGCTTTGCACCGTTCGTGATCGTATTTTCATCGACCACGACTTTCACGACGTTTTGCTGGCTCGGCAGTTCGTACATCACGTCCAGCAGCGCGTGCTCCAGGATCGAACGCAGGCCGCGCGCGCCGGTCTTGCGCGCTAGCGCCTTCTTGGCGATCGCGTGCATGGCGGCCGGACGGATCTCGAGTTCCGCGCCTTCCATTTCCAGCAGCTTCGAATACTGCTTGATCAGCGCATTCTTCGGCTCGACCAGGATCTGGATCAACGCTTCCTCGGTGAGTTCGCTCAGGGTCGCCACGACCGGCAGGCGGCCGACCAGTTCCGGAATCAGGCCGAACTTGATCAAGTCTTCCGGTTCGGCATCGAGCAGCACGTCCGAGGCCGAGCGTTCGCTCTGGCTCTTGACGCTGGCCGCGAAGCCGATGCCGCTCTTTTCCGAACGGTTCTGGATCACCTTGGCCAGGCCGTCGAAGGCGCCGCCGCAGATGAACATGATGTTGGTCGTGTCGATCTGGACGAAGTCCTGGTTCGGATGCTTGCGCCCGCCCTGCGGCGGTACCGAGGCCATGGTGCCTTCGATTAGCTTCAGCAGCGCCTGCTGCACGCCCTCGCCCGATACGTCGCGGGTGATGGACGGGTTGTCCGACTTGCGCGAGATCTTGTCGATCTCGTCGATGTAGACGATCCCGCGTTGCGCCTTGTCAACCTCGTAGTTGCAGCTCTGCAACAGTTTCTGGATGATGTTCTCGACGTCCTCACCCACGTAGCCGGCTTCGGTCAGCGTCGTCGCATCGGCGATGACGAAAGGCACGTTCAGCATGCGCGCCAGGGTCTGGGCCAGCAGCGTCTTGCCGGAGCCGGTCGGGCCCACCAGCAGGATGTTGCTCTTGGCCAGCTCGACTTCGTCTTTCTTGCCGAGGTGCTTGAGGCGTTTGTAATGGTTGTAGACCGCCACCGACAGGATGCGTTTTGCCGTCTGTTGGCCGATCACGTACTGGTCGAGCAGCTCGCTGATCTCGTGCGGCGTCGGCAAGTCGGACTTGGCGCCCGCCACCGTTTCGACGTTCGAGGTCTCATCGCGGATGATGTCGTTGCACAGGTCGATGCACTCGTCGCAGATGAAGACCGAAGGTCCCGCGATCAGCTTCTTGACCTCGTGCTGGCTCTTGCCGCAGAACGAGCAGTACAGGAGTTTTTCGCCGCTGGAAGATTTTTTGTCAGACATGGGGCAGGTTTATGTTGAATTGCAATGAATATAACGCTAATACGAGGGCGCAACAAGTGCGCACCTCTCCATGCTACCCGATTTAAAAATAAAACGCCCGAAGCGCTGTCGCGTCCGGGCGTTTTTGAGCAACACTTATGGACTAACTTGTGGACTGGCTCAAGCGCGGTTCGTCAGCACCCGGTCGATCAGGCCGTACTCGACCGATTCCTCGGCCGACATGAAACGGTCGCGGTCGGTATCCTTGTGGATCTGCTCGACGCTCTGGCCGGTGTTCTCGGCCATGATGCGCGCCAGGCGCTCGCGCAGGTACAGGATCTCCTTGGCCTGGATCTCGATGTCCGATGCCATGCCCTGCGATCCGCCCGACGGCTGGTGGATCATGACGCGCGAGTTCGGCAGCGAGAAACGCTTGCCCTTGGCGCCCGCGGCCAGCAGGAAGGCGCCCATCGACGCGGCCAGGCCGGTGCACAGGGTCGAGACGTCCGGCTTGATGAAGTTCATCGTGTCGAAGATCGCCAGGCCGGCCGAAACCGAACCACCCGGGGAATTGATGTAGATCGAAATATCCTTGTCCGGATTTTCGCTCTCCAGGAACAGCAGCTGGGCCACGATGAGGTTGGCCATCTGGTCGTTGACAGGACCGACCAGGAAAATCACGCGTTCCTTCAGCAGGCGCGAGTAAATATCGTAAGCGCGTTCGCCACGACCGCTCTGCTCGATCACCATCGGCACGAGGCCGAGGGCTTGGGTATCCAATGCGGGATTACGATTCATACCTGTCACTATCCTTGTAAGAGTTTACGGGCGCTGCGCTTGGCCGCGGCGAAAGCGGCAACCAAGCGCGGCTCCTTCAAGGAAGATTACGCGTCAGGCGATTACGCCTGGGCGTTGCTTCCCATCAGTTCGTCAAAGGCGATGTCCTTCGGCGTCACCTTTGCCTGGCCAAGCACATAGTTGACGACGTTTTCTTCCAATACAAGAGCTTCGACTTCGCTCAGGCGACGACGATCGCTATAGTAGTACTTCAGGACTTCTTTCGGGTCTTCGTAGCTTTGCGCGAAGTCTTCGATCTGCGCTTTCACCTGGTCCTGGGTGGCTTGCAGGCTGTTGTCGGTGACCAGCTGCGACAGGATCAGGCCCAGGCGCACGCGGCGCTCGGCCTTGGTGGCAAACAGATCGGCCGGGAACGGCAGGCTCTTGACGTCCATGCCGCGCTGGGCCATGTCCTGGCGGGTCTGCTCGGCCAGGCGCTCCGAATCCTGCTCGACCATGACTTTCGGCACGTCCATTTCGGTGTGCTTGACCAGCGCATCCATGACGGCTTCCTTGTTGCGCGCCTTGACGCGCGACTTCACTTCACGCTCCAGGTTGACCTTGATGTCTTCGCGCATCTTTTCGATGTTGCCGTCTTCGATGCCCAGGGTCTTGGCGAACTCTTCGTCGACTTCCGGCAGGTGCGCCCACTCCAGGTTCTTCAGGGTGATGGTGAACTCGGCGGTTTTGCCGGCCACATCCTTGCCGTGGTAGTCTTCCGGGAAGGCCAGCGGGAAGGTCTTGCTTTCGCCGACTTTCAGGCCGACGGTGGCGGCTTCGAATTCCGGCAGCATGCGGCCTTCGCCCAGCACGAAGGCGTAGTCTTCAGCCTTGCCGCCCGGGAATTCCACGCCATCGATGACGCCGACGAAGTCGACGGTCACACGGTCGCCGTTGGCGGCCACGGCTTCGCCGCCGTCACCGTGCTCACCGGCTTCGCCCTTGGTGTGGAAGTGCACGCGCTGCTTGCGCAGGATGTCGATGGTCTTGTCGATTTCGGCGTCCGAGACGATTGCGTTCACGGTTTCGATCTCGACGTTGGCCAGTTCAGGCACCGACACTTCCGGGTAGACTTCGAAAGTGGCGTCGAACGAGACCATGCCTTCCGGCGCGTCCTGCTTCGGTTCGATTTTCGGCATGCCGGCAACGCGCAGCTGGTTTTCGTTGGCGGCGGCGTTGAATGCCTGGCCGACCTTGTCGTTCAGCACGTCGGACTCGATCTGGAAGCCGTACTGGGCAGCGACCATCTTGAGCGGCACCTTGCCCGGACGGAAGCCCGGAGCACGAGCGGTCTTGGCCTGCTGCTTGAGGCGCTTTTCAACTTCCGTACGTACGTCGCTCAGCGGAAAAGAGATCGTCAAGCGACGCTCGAGTTTACCCAGGTTTTCGACTGCAGTTGCCATTATAAAAATCGTCCAAAAAAATAATTATTCGTGGTGCGAGGAAGGGGACTCGAACCCCTACACCATTGCTGGCGTCAGGACCTAAACCTGGTGCGTCTACCAATTTCGCCATCCTCGCTCAGGATTGCTGCATCTTGCCACAAAAACAAAGGGCGTCCGACATGATACCCGGCCGCCCTAGAACACCACTTGCTTAGGGGCTACAACTTCAACCCGATATTTTACTGGATTTTCTGACAGCATTGGATGATTTTTCATCCGTGCGCCCCAGTGGAGCTGATAATCCGGACAATTAAATTTATTGCCCAGAAATTTCCGTAATAGATCAATGATTTACATAAGCGGGAACGGGTACGGGTTTTTTCACGCGGAACACCGCCGCATACAAAGCCGGCAGGAAAAGCAGCGTCAAGGCCGTCGCCACCAATAAACCGCCCATGATCGCCACCGCCATCGGCCCCCAGAAAATCGAGCGCGACAAGGGAATCATAGCCAGCGCCGCGGCCGCGGCCGTCAGCAGGATCGGGCGGCAGCGCCGCACCGCCGATTCCACGATCGCATCCCAGGGCGTGCTGCCGGCCGCGATGTCGGTCTCGATCTGGTCGACCAGGATCACGGAATTACGGATGATCATGCCGAACAGCGCGATCACGCCCAGGTTGGCGACGAAGCCGAACGGCCGCCCCAGCAGCAGCAGCGCCATCGCCGCGCCGGCCACGCCCAGCGGACCGGTGAGGAACACCAGCAGCGCGCGCGAGAAGCTGTGCAATTGCAGCATCAGCAGCGTGAACACGATGAACAGCACCAGCGGCACGTTGGCGGCGATCGAGGCTTCGGCCTCGGAACTGTCGGCGGCCGCGCCTTCCAGCGTGATACGGTAGCCGGCCGGCAGTTTTGCGCGCACGGCGGCCAGCTGCCCGGCCACCTGGCCGGAGACGGTCGGGCCCTGGATGCCCTCGACCACGTCGGACTGGACCATGATCGCCCACTCGCGCCCTTCGCGCCAGACCACGCCCGGCTCCCACACGAACTCGACGCGCGCCACCTGGCTGAGCGGCACCGCCCTGCCCGTGCCGGTGGCGACATTGGTATTGGCCAGCACCGACATGGTGGAACGCTCGTCGAGCGGCTGGCGCACCACGATGTCGATCAGGCGGTTGCTTTCGCGGAACTGGCCGATCGGCATCCCGGACAGCACGGTCGCCACGGTGCGCCGCACCGCCTGCGAAGTCACGCCGAGCGCGCGCAATTTGTCCTGGTCGAGGTCCAGGCGCAAGACCTTCACCGCCTCGTTCCAGTTGTCGTTCACGCCCACGGTGTTCGGGTTGGCGCGCAGGATGTCCTTGACCTGGTCGGCCACGCCGCGCACCGTGGCGATGTCCGGTCCGGCCACCTGGAACTGCACCGGATACGGCACCGGCGGCCCGTTCGACAGCAGTTTCACGCGCCCGCGGACCTCGGGGAAATCGTTCCTGAACAGCTGCTCGAGCTTGACCCGCAGCGTTTCGCGCGCCGCCGCATCCTTCGGCAGCACCACGAACTGGGACACGTTCGACTGCGGGAAGATCTGGTCCAGCGGCAGGTAGAAGCGCGGGCTGCCGGTGCCGACGTAGCTGGTCACGCTGACCAATTCCGGCTGGCGCCGCACGTAGGCTTCGAACTTCCTGACCAGCGCCTCGTTGGCGGCAAAGCTGGTCCCTTCCGGCATCCACATCTCGACCATCAGTTCGGGACGGCTGGAATCCGGGAAGAACTGCTTCTCGATGAACTTGAAGCCGAACACGCCGAGCGCGAACACCGCCAGGCTCAGCGCGATGGTGGTCATGCGCCATTCGACGCACCAGGTCACCACGCCACGGAAGCGCCGGTAGCCCGGGGTATCGAACACGTCGTGGCCATGCTCGCCCCTGGCGTGCGGCTTGACCTTCAGCAGCACGAAGCCGATGTAGGGCGTGAAGGTCACCGCCACCACCCACGATACCACCAGCGCGATCGCATTCACCGAGAACATCGAGAACGTGTATTCCCCGGCCGCGGATTTCGCCAGGCCGATCGGCAGGAAGCCGGCGGCCGTGATCAGGGTGCCGGTCAGCATCGGGAACGCGGTCGAGGTATAGGCGAAGGTGGCCGCCTCGAAGCGCGTCATGCCCTCCTCCATCTTCCTCACCATCATCTCGACCGCGATGATGGCGTCGTCCACCAGCAGCCCCAACGCGATGATCAGCGCGCCCAGCGACACCTTGTGCAGCGAAATGTCGAACAGGTGCATGAAGAGGAAGGTGATGGCCAGCACCAGCGGGATCGTCAGCGCCACCACCAGGCCGGGCCGGATGTCGACGTGCAGCTTCGGTTTCGCGTGCAGGCCGAGCGCCAGGAAGGACACCACCAGCACGATCACCACCGCCTCGACCAGCGTGTGCATGAATTCATTGACCGACGCCGTCACCGCGGCCGGCTGGTTCGATACCCGTTCCAGCTCGATCCCGACCGGCAGCTGGGCGCGGATGCGCGCCACCGTCTCCTCCAGCCCACGGCCGAGCTGGATGATGTTGCCGCCCTTTTCCATCGACACGCCCAGGCCGATCACGTCCTTGCCGTTGAAGCGCATCTTGTCGTGCGGCGGGTCCTGGTAGGCGCGCCCGATGGTCGCGAAGTCGCCCAGGCGGAAGGTCGTGTTCCCGGCGCGCAGGCTCAGGTCTTCCAGCTGCTTGGTGGTGGTGAGCAGGCCACTGACGCGCACCTGCAGGTTTTCGCTCGGCGTGACCAGCACGCCCGCGGTCTCGACCTGGTTCTGGGTGGCGATCTGGTTGACGATGCTCTCGAAGGGCACGCCGAGCTGCGCGAACTTCTGCTGCGAGAACTGGATGTTGATCTTTTCTTCCTGCACCCCGAACTGCTCGACCTTGGCCACCAGCGGAACGTTCAATAACTGCTGGCGCACGAAATCGGCGTAGTCGCGCATTTCGGCGTAGGTGAAGCCGTCGCCGGACAACGCGAAGATCGAGCCGTAGGTATCGCCGAATTCATCGTTGAAGAAGGGACCGATCACGCCGGCCGGCAGGGTCAGGGCGATGTCGCCGAGCTTCTTGCGCACCTGGTACCAGACCGCCGGGGTTTCCTTCGGTGGCGTCGATTCGCGCAGTTCGATGATGATCGTGGTCTCGCCCGGCTTGGAAAAGCTGCGGATCTTGTCCACGTACGGCGTTTCCTGCAGCTTGCGCTCCAACTTGTCCGTGACCTGCTGGGCCATCTGCACGCCGGTAGCGCCGGGCCACTGGGCGCTGATCACCATCGCGCGGAAGGTGAAGGGCGGATCCTCGTCCTGGCCCAGCTGGCCGTAGCTGATGATCCCGCCGATCAGCAGCGCGGCGATCAGGTAGCGGGTCAGGGCGATGTTTTCGAGCGCCCAGCGCGACAGGTTGAACCCTTTCATCGGGCCGCTCCGGTGGATGCGGCGGCGAGCTTGCGAACTGGCCTGTCGTTACGTCTGGCGGTCTTGCCGGCCTTGCCGGCCGGTTTTCCGGCGTCCTTCTTCACTTGTTTCCTTGTCTGCTTCCTGGCCTGTGCCTTGGCCTGTGTCTTGGCCTGCTTCTTTGCATGCTTGTCGGACCGCTTTTCGGTCCGCTTGTCGGCATGCTTGGCGGCCGCCTTGACCGCCACCGCGGTGCCGACCGCCGCCACGCCGGCCACCGCCGCACCGGTTGCGATCGGACCGGCCAGCGCCGGGGTTGCCGCCGGGGTTGCCTCCGGACTGGCTGCCGCCGGCGGTGCCGTATCCACGGCGCCCGTGCCCGCGCCACCGTTCGCAGCACCGCCCGCACCGCCACTGCCAGCCGCATCCGCCTCGGCATCGCCGCGGCGCGCCACGTCGGCGGTCAGGATCCTGACTTTCTGCCCATTCTTCAGCAGGTTCACGCCCGCCGTCACCACCGCCTGGCCGGCGCGCACGCCGCCGGTCAGCAGCACGTCGTTACCGGACACGCCGCCCACCTGCACCGGCGTCAGGCGCACCGCGCCGTTCTCGATCACCCACACGGAACTGGCGCCCTTGTCCTGGTACAGGGCCGACAGCGGCACCCGCAGCTGGGCGTCGCCGCCCTTTGCCTTGCTCACCATCTGCACCACGGCGGTCATCCCCAGGCGCACGTCGTCGCGCGGCGGCACCGATACCTTGACCGCATAGGTGCGGGTAGCGGCGTCGGCCATCGGCGACACTTCGCGGATCTTGCCGGGAATGCTCTGGTTCGGATCGGCCCACAGCCGCACCTTGACGTCGCTGACCCGGCGCAAGGCCTCGACCTGGTCTTCCGGCACCCCGATCACCACTTCCTTCTCGTCGGTGCGCGCCACCCGCACGGTCGGGGTGCCGGCCTGCACCACCTGGCCGACCTCGGCGTCGATCGCGGTCACCACGCCGTCGGTGTCCGACACCAGGCTGGCGTAGGTGGTCTGGTTGGCCTGCTCGCTGAGCGCGGCGCGCGCGGCTTCCACCGTTGCCTGGCTGGAGTGCGCGGCCGCCGCCTTCTGGTCGAGCACCGCCTGGGCCACGAAATTCTGGGCGCGCAAGTCCTGGTAGCGTTTCAGCTCAGCGCGGGCGAGGTCGAGGTTGGTCTGGGCCGCGCGCAAATTGGCCTGGGCCTGGGCCTGGCCGAGGCGCAGGTCCTGCGGGTCGAGCTGCATCAGCACCTGGCCGCGCTTGACGACCGTGCCGACATCGACCTTGCGCGCGCTGATCTTGCCGCCGACACGGAAACCCAGGCGCGACTCATAGCGCGGGCGCACGTCGCCGGAAAACTCGACGCTGGCGGCCAGGTCCGCGGCCGCCAGCGTCACCGCGCGCACCGGACGCACGTCCTCGCTTGGAGGCGCCGGTTTCGAACAGGCGGCCAGCAGGACCGCGAACACGGCCGGCAGCAGCAGCGCGGGCGACAGGCGCCGCCGCGCGGAGGCGGAAGCTGGAGCAGGAACTGAAGCGGAGACGGGCGCAGCGGCGCACGCATCGAAAAATAGAGTAAAACGGGGAGCAGGCACGGTGACGTCCTCGGTGATCCTGGCGGAATTCTGGCAATGGTTCTTGTTTTTTCTTACAGCAATTATAATCATGCAAATACTTCCAGGGAACTGACTTTCTAGTCAGCATGCATTCTCTGTATTCATCGCGCATCACGTTTCTATTGTTCATGGCTGTCGACCACTACGAGAATTTCCCTGTTGCATCCGTCCTGCTGCCGCGCCGCCTGGTGCCGGCGGTCGAAGCGATCTACGCCTTCGCCCGCAGCGCCGACGATCTGGCCGACGAAGGCGACGCCCTGCCCGCCGAGCGCCTGGCCGCCCTGCGCGCCTACGAGCACGCGCTCGACGCCATCGAGCGCGGCGCGCCGAGCGGCGATCCGATGTTCGAGCGCCTGGCCGGCGTGGTCGCCCAGTATCGCTTGCCGCTGCAGCCGATGCGCGACCTGCTCAGCGCCTTCAGCCAGGACGTCGTCACCACGCGCTATCCGAGCTACCCGATGCTGCTCGATTACTGCCGCCGCTCGGCCAACCCGGTCGGGCGCCTGATGCTGGCGCTGTTCGGCGTCGGCGACGCGCTCAGCCTGCGCCAGTCGGACGCGGTGTGCAGCGCCCTGCAACTCATCAACTTCTGGCAGGACGTGTCGATCGACATCGACAAGGGCCGCATCTACCTGCCGCTGGAAGACCTGCACCGCTTCGGCGTCGAGGAAATCAACATCCGCGAAGCCAACGTCGGTCCGGCCTGGCGCGCCCTGATGCAATTCGAGGTCGAGCGCGCGCGCACCCTGATGCTGGAAGGCGCGCCGCTGGCCACGCGTTTGCCGGGCCGCATCGGCTGGGAACTGCGCATGATGGTGCAAGGCGGGCTGCGCATCCTGGAGTCGATCGAGCGGGTGCGCTACGACGTGTTCCGGCACCGGCCCAAGCTCGGCCGGCGCGACTGGCTGGTGGTGGGCTGGCGCGCGCTGCGCATGTGATGGCGCCTGCGAATGCGTGTTTGAAGGCGCCGGTGACCGCGCACGTAACCATATAATCGCCGCGGCGTCCTCATCCGGGCGCCCATCGGCAGTAAAATAGCGGACTTGCTTCGCACACTTGCATCTTTAATATGTCTCCCGAAGAATACTGCCAACAAAAGACCGTACAAAGCGGCTCCAGCTTCTACTACAGCTTCCTGTTCCTGCCGCCCGAACGGCGGCGCGCGATCACGGCGCTGTACGCCTTCTGCCGGGAAGTCGACGACACCGTGGACGACACCAGCGACGGCTCGGTGGCGCGCATCAAGCTGGCCTGGTGGCGCAACGAAGTCGCCGCCATGTACGCCGAGGACGGCGCGCCCACCCACCCGGTGATGCTGGCGCTGCGGCCGCACCTGGCCGCCTACAACCTGCAGCAGGCGCACCTGCAGGCCATCATCGACGGCATGGAGATGGACCTGGACCAGTCGCGCTACCTCGACTATCCGGGCCTGCGCAAGTACTGCTGGCACGTGGCCGGCGTGGTCGGCATCCTGTCGGCCAGCATCTTCGGCGTGACCGATCCGAAGACGCTCGAGTACGCGGAAAAGCTGGGCCTGGCCTTCCAGCTGACGAATATCATCCGCGACGTCGGCGAAGACGCGCGCAAGGGCCGCATCTACCTGCCGGTGAACGAGCTGCAGCAGTTCGGCGTCACCGCGGCCGACCTGCTGAACGCGCGCCACAGCGACAAATTCGAGGCGCTGATGAAGTTCCAGGCCGAGCGCGCGCGCGCCACCTACGACGAGGCCATGGCCCTGCTGCCGAAGCAGGACCGGCGCGCCCAGCGTCCCGGCCTGATGATGGCTGCGATCTACCGCACCCTGCTCGACGAGGTCGAGCGCGACGGTTTCCACGTCCTGACCCAGCGCATTTCGCTGACGCCGCTGCGCAAGCTGTGGCTGGCGTGGAAGACCTATGTCCGCAACTAGGAAGGCGGCCATCGGGAAGATCGCCGGCGGGCGCGTGGCCGTGGTCGGCGGCGGCTGGGCCGGCTGCGCGGCGGCGGTGGCGCTGGCCGACGCCGGCGCCCGGGTCACCCTGTTCGAGGCGGCGCGCACGCTGGGCGGCCGCGCCCGCAGCGTGGAGGCGCGCGGGCGCCAGCTCGACAACGGCCAGCACATCATGCTGGGCGCCTATGACGCCACCCTCGGCCTGCTGCGCCGGGTCGGCGTCGACGCCAGCGCCGCGATCCTGCGCCTGCCGCTGCAGATGCGCTATCCGCCGGGCAGCGGACTGATGGACTTCGTGGCGCCGCGCCTGCCGGCGCCGTGGCACATGCTGGTGGCGCTGCTCGCCAGCCGCGGCCTGGAGCGCGACGACAAGCTGGCGCTGGCGCGCTTTTCGACCAGCGCGCGCTGGATGGGATGGCAGCTGCACGACGATTGCAGCGTGGCCGAACTGCTGGAACGCTTCGACCAGACGCCGCGCCTGACGCGCCTGATGTGGCGTCCGCTGTGCCTGGCCGCGCTGAACACGCCGCCCGAGCGCGCTTCGGCGCAGGTATTCCTGGCCGTGCTGCGCGACAGCCTGGGCGCAAGACGCGCCGCCTCCGACATGCTGCTGCCGCGCCTGCTGCTGGACGCCCTGTTCCCCGACGCGGCGCGGCGCCACGTCGAAGCGCGCGGCGGACGCGTGCTGTGTGGCGCCCGGGTCGAGGCCATTGCCTGCGACGGCGGGCGCTGGCGTGTCACCGTCGCTGGTAACGGCGCCGGAATCGAAACCGCTGCGCCGGGCTCGAACATTGACATCGCGGACAGCGGCGACACGGACGGCAGCGACGCGAATTTCGATGGCGTCGTGCTGGCCACCGCGCCCTGGCAGTCTGCAGCCCTGCTGCGGCCCCTGCCGGGTTCCCTGCCTGGGGCCGCCGCGGTGGCGAGCCAGCTCGACGCCCTCGACTACGAGCCAATTTCCACCGTTTATCTGCAATATGCGCCCACGGTACGCCTGCCGCTGCCGTTCTGCGCCCTGCTCGACGAGCCGGCGCACGGCGCCTGGGGCCAGTTCGTGTTCGACCGCGGCCAGCTCGATCCGGGCCAGGACGGCCTGCTGGCGGTGGTGATCAGCGGTGCGCTGGAAGCCGCGGCGCTCGAGCGCGAGGTGCTGGCCCGCGCTGTCGCCTCGCAACTGGCGACCGCCTTCGGCAACGACGCGCTGGCGCAGCCGGCATGGCACCAGGTGATCACCGAGAAACGCGCCACCTTCGCCTGCGCGCCCGGACTTGGCCGTCCCGGCAACGCCGTGGACGGCCTGCCCGGCCTGGCGCTGGCCGGCGACTACACCGCCTGCGACTACCCGGCCACGCTGGAATCGGCGGTGCGCAGCGGCCTGGCCGCGGCGGGCACCGTTGCCGGCGCGCTGGCCTGACGGCGCAGCCGTGCCCGGCGCGCCCAGCGCGCCCGGCAGCAGCCTGTGCCGCCAAAACCGCAGCCCGTCGCACCAGCATGGCGCACGGCGCTGCCGCGGCGTAATCTGGCAACATCGAAACGACCGTGAGCGGACTGCACATGACTCTCTCCCTTGGCCTGCGTATCCTCGCCCTGCTGGCCTTCGTGGCCGCTGCCACCGCGCTGCTGGCGGCGTCCGGCCTGGCCGGCGCCGGCGCCGGGCCACTGCCGGGCGCCATGCTACCGGTCGCGCATCACTGATCCGGAGACCTTGAATGGGCAAACTGGAATACCTCGACGCGCTCAAGCGCGCCATGCTGGGCCTGCCCCCGGCAATCCAGGCCAAGACGCTGGCCTACTATGAACAGCGCTTCGTCGATGCCGAGGCCGGCGGGCGCAGCGAGCAGGACGTGGCGCGCGAACTGGACGACCCGAAGAAGATCGCCCTGACGCTGCGCGCCAATGCGCACCTGGACGCGTTCGCCGAAAAGAAGAACCCCGCCAATTTCCTGCGCCTGGCCGTGTCCGCGGTCGGGCTGGCGATCTTCAACCTGTTCATGATCGTGCCGGCACTGGTGTATTCGGCGCTGCTGTTCGCGCTGTACGCCTGCGCGCTGGCCTTCTACCTGGTCGGCATCGCCACCACCGCCAGCGGCCTGGCCGGCACCAGCGAACTGGTGCTGGACTGGCCGGCGCGCTTCGTCACCATCGATCCGGACAGCCGCGGCGAGCGCCAGACCCGCATCCAGATCGGCGAAGGCGGCATCGATGTGCGCCAGGAACGGGTGGCGCCGCCGGCGGACGGGGCGGCCGGCAATGACCGCAACGAGGGCAGCGACGGCGGCGTGCGCGACGATTCGCGCGTGCTGCGCGGCGCCGAAGCGGTGGCCGACAGCAGCCTGCGCATCACCACCACCATGGACGCCGAATCACGCACCACCCAGACCGTGTTCGGCTTCGGCATGGTGCTGGGCGGGATCGCGCTGTTCCTGGTGTCGCTGGTGATCACGCGCTATACGCTGATCGGCCTGAGACGCTACTTCCAGATGAACCGCTCCCTGCTGAAGGGAAGCTGACCGCCATGCGCGCATTACTCAAAACCGGCTTCGCCCTGCTGGTGCTGGCCCTGGTCCTGATCGGCGCCTCCTACAGCATGCTGCGGGCCCAGGGCGTCAACGGACCGTCGAATCCGGGCAGCCGCCTGGTCGCCACCGAAAAGCGCGCGCTGGCCGGCGCCGTCACCGGCATCGACCTGAACGGTCCGGTCAACCTGACGCTGCGCCAGGGTCCGGCCGCAGCGCTCGAAGTGCGCGGCGAGCAGCGCCTGCTGGCCAACATCGATACCTCGGTCGACGGCGACACCCTGCACATCGGCCCGCGCGGCATCCTGCTGCGCCACCGCCAGCCGATCGAAGTCACGGTCGTGCTGCCGGCGCTGGCCACCCTGAACGTCAACGGCAGCGGCGAGCACAGCGTGAGCGGCTTCTCGGGCGAGCGCATCGAAGTGATCATGGGCGGCTCGGGCAGCATGCGCTTCAACGGCCGCTACCGCGAGGTCGATGCCGCCCTGCACGGCAGCGGCGAACTCGAAGTCACCGGCGGCAACAGCGAACGCGTGACCGCGGAAACGATGGGATCGGGCCACCTGACCCTGGTCGGCGCCACCCGCGACCTGTATGCCGAGATCAGCGGCTCGGGCGAACTGGATGCGCGCCACCTGCGCGCCGAGGACGCCTATTTGACGCACCAGGGCAGCGGCACCAGCGCGGTCTATGCGCGCAGCCAGGCCAGCGTCGAGCTGAGCGGCAGCGGGGATGCGACGGTGTATGGCAATCCGGACCGGCGCAATGTCAGCCGCAACGGCAGCGGGAGCGTGCGTTTCGAGGATTGAGACGTCTTCAGCGCCGGCGCCGCAGCACCAGCAGCGCGGCGAACGCAATCCCGCTCAGCCACAGCGAACCCGGCTCCGGAACGTCGCCCTCGGCCACGGTCGGCACGGCCGGCACCGGCTGCGTCGGCGGCCACAGCACTTCCGGCGGGATCGGCACCGGCGCCGCCGGGTCGGCCGGATCCGGCGTGCCGCTCCCCACCGGCGGGGGCGTGACACCGGGCGGCGCGTCGGTGGACGGCGCGTCCGGCCCCCGGCCCGGATCGGACATGCTGCCGCCGCTGCCGCCAGTGGACACCGGCTGGGTTTCGACCGTCGTGCCGCTGCCGCCGGTGGACACCGGCTGGGTCTCGACCGTCGTGCCGCCGTCCGCGCCGTGCGCCACGTCGGCCGCGCCGCCGGCCTCGGTGCCGGTCACGGTGGCCGGCGCCAGTCCATAGCGCCAATCGTCGATCGGCGGCATGCCGCCGCTCCAGTTGCCCGGCCGCTCCGGTGCGCCGGCGCCCGCCACCAGCAGGCCGGCGCCGTTCGGGAACGAGGTCAGGACATGGCCGTTGCCGGATGCCGGCGCCTGGTCGAATGCATAGCCGACGTCGACCATCCCTTCCTCGGTCGACGAATCGAGTTCGTCCTGGGTCGGTCCCTTGACTTCGACCGGCAGTTGCGCGGTATCGGAAATCCGGTTGCCGCAGCGTGCGCGGATCTCGCTGTGGCCGTCGGACAGCACGGATTCGCCCTGCGCCAGCATGTGCCTGCTGGCGGTCCAGTACACCTTGTCGCCCTTGCGGTACGACACATAGACCGCGCGCGGCTTGTCCACGGTATGCACGGCCGCCTTGTCGATATCGAACGCGGCGTAGTGCTGGGCCACGACGCGGTCGCTGGTCACGCGCAGCAGTTCGGCGCGGCCATGGACGCCGCCCGGCACCACGGAATACGGGTAGATGCGACGCGGCGCGCTCGCCGCCGCCTCGCCATCCATGGATGCGCTGGCGGACGCCGCGCCCTGCGCCGATGCGACCACGGCGGCCGGGGCGACCGCAGCGCCATGCGGCAGCTGCGGCGCCTCGAACAACACCAGCAACGCAGCGCCGCCCGCCACGCCCAGCGCGGTGGCGGCGGCCAGTCGGTGCTTCAGGCGCGAGCCTGCTTTGGCACGGCGGAGATATGCGGCGCGGCGGTCCATGGGATAGCGAAAAAGTAAGATCAGTCCTACAGCGTACCAGCAATCTTGCGAGCTATCCACCTTCCAACATAGAAACTTTATTACCGTGGTGAAAAAAGATACAAAACCAGGGGTTAACGTTATCTTGCAGCTAACTAATTGATTTTATTGACACTATTTCTGTTGTAGCCAAGTCAATACGGCCTTGCCCGTGGCGCGCCCGCCGGCAAAACAGGCGGTGAGCAGGTAGCCGCCGGTGGGCGCTTCCCAGTCCACCATTTCGCCCGCCACGAACACGCCCGGCAAGGCGCGCAGCATGCCGCCGGCATCGGCCAGCGCCTCGAAACGCACGCCGCCACCGCTGCTGATCGCCTCGTCGATCGGGCGCGGGCGCCTGAGCACCAGCGGCAGGGCCTTGAGCGCACGCGCCAGCCGCACCGGATCCGCGTAATCCTGTTTCGACAGGCATTCGTGCAGCAGCCCGGACTTCACGCCCTTCAGGCCGAGGCGCCCCTGCAGGTGGCTGGCCATCGAGCGCGATCCGCGCGGGCGCATGACTTCCTCCAGCACCCGCTGCGGGTCGTGGTCGGGCAGCAGGTCGATCCAGACCGTGGCGGCGCCGTCGCGCGCGATGCGGTCGCGGATCTCGCCCGACCAGGCGTACACCAGGCTGCCCTCGATGCCGTCGGCGGTGACCACGAACTGGCCCTTGCGCATGCGCGGCACGCCATCATCGCCGGCCAGCCCGAGCGCCACCGTGGTCAGCGGGGCGCCGGCGTGGCGCTCGCGGAAATGCGCGCTCCAGTCGGTCTCGAAGCCGCAATTCATCGGCACCAGCGGCGCCACCTCGACGCCCTGCTGCGCCAGCAGCGGCACCCAGGCGCCATCCGACCCCAGCCGTGCCCAGCTGGCGCCGCCGAGGGCCAGCACCACGGCATCGGCCTGTTCCAGGCGCTCGCCGTCCGCCGTGGCGAACCGCAGGCGGCCGTCGCGCCAGCCCAGCCAGCGGTGCCGCATGTGGAAGCGCACGCCGGCGTCGCGCAGGCGGTGCAGCCAGGCGCGCAGCAGCGGCGCCGCCTTCATCTCGAGCGGGAAGACCCGGCCGGAACTGCCGACGAAAGTCTCGATCCCGAGCCCGTGGATCCAGGCGCGCACCTGCTCCGGCGTGAAGCCGTCGAGCCAGCGCCCGACCTCGGCGCTGCGGCTGCCGTAGCGCTTGACGAAATCATCGAAGCCCTCCGAATGCGTGATGTTCATCCCGCCCCTGCCGGCCAGCAGAAACTTGCGTCCGGCCGAAGGCATGGCGTCGTACAGGTCGACGGCCACGCCGCCCGCGGCCAGGACTTCGGCCGCCATCAGGCCGGCGGGGCCGCCGCCGATCACGATGGCGCGGCGGGAGGAAGGAGATGCGTGGGTTGTGGACATGAGGGACGTGAGAGACATGGGGGAACTGCGGTGGCACGAGGGACCCGCATTGTAGTCGAAGCGCGGCCCGGTTAAATATGTAAAGGAAGCTTGACATCGGACCGCGGTCTTCCTAATATGTAAAGCGTACTTTACATAAACGCAGTCCACGACAAGGAGGCAATGCCATGCACGAGAAGCGGGTTGCACGCGCTTACCACAAGGAGCTGTGGCTGGCGATTTCGGTGTATATCGTCCTGCTGTTCGGCTCCATTTACTTCGCCCGGCCCCTGCCCGAAGGCGGCTTGCGCACGGCGCTGCTGGTCCTGCCGATGGCCGGCTTCGCGCTGATGATCCGCGCCATCGTGCGCCACGTCGCCCGCATCGATGAATACCAGCGCCGGCGCATGCTGGAATCGATCGGCATCGCCTTTGCGATCACCGGCGGCGTCACCTTCAGCTACGGCTTCCTCGAGACGGCCGGCTTTCCGCACCTGTCCATGTTCTACGTGTGGGCCGTGATGGGCGCGAGCTGGGGCGCCGTCAACATCGTGCGCAGCTGGCTCGAGCGATGAACAACCTGATCCGCGAATTGCGCGCCGGCCGCGGCTGGAGCCAGGTACACCTGGCCGAGCTGCTGGCGGTATCGCGCCAGACCGTGATCGCCATCGAGACCGGCAAGTACGACCCCAGCCTGCCGCTGGCCTTTGCGATTTCCCGACTGTTTCAACAACCGATCGAAGCGATCTTCTTCCCCGACCAGGAGCAAGCATGAAAACCAAGCTGATGTTCGCCGCACTGTTGTCCCTCTCGCTGCACGCCGCCGTCGCCTCGGCCCAATCCGGCCAACCCGCAGCCGCACCGGCCGGCGCGGCGCAGCCGAACCGCTTCGCCGCCGCCATCGCACCGGCCGAGCGTTTCGAAATCAAGGGCGTGCTGGTCGAACGCCATGGCGGCGCGGGACGCCCGCTGATCCTGATCCCGGGCCTGGCCAGCGGCAGCTGGGCGTGGCAGGACCTGATCCGCAGCTTCAGGGGCGAGTACACGCTGTACGTGCTGACGCTGCCGGGCTTCGACGGCCGTCCGGCGGCCGGCAACGCCGGCTTCGCCAACGCCCGCGCCGCGGTGGCGCAACTGATTGCCGAGCGCCGCCTGGACCAGCCGGTCATCGTCGGCCACAGCCTGGGCGGCACCCTGGGCCTGGCCCTCGCCGAGGACCAGCCCGCCGGCGTGGGCGGCGTGGTGACCATCGACGGCCTGCCGGTCATGCCGGGCACCGAAATCCTGCCGCCCATGGCGCGCAGCCAGTATGCCGACACCATGCGCATGCGGGTAGCGAACCAGGCGCCGCCGGCGTTCGCCGCCCAGCAGCAGGCCTATATGCGCACCATCGGCGTGCTCGACATGGACAAGGCCGACGCGCTGGCCCAACTGACGGGGCGCAGCGAGCCGGCCGCGGTCGGCCAGTACGCGGCCGACGTCCTGACGCTGGACCTGCGGCCCGGCCTGAAGACGATCCAGGCGCCGGTGCTGGCGATCGCGCCCTACTTCGACGCCGACGCCGCCCAGCAGGGCATCAGCGAACAGCAGAAGGCCGATTATTACCGCGCGCTGCTGGACGGCACGCCGCGCCTGCAGGTGGTGACCGTGGCGCCGGCGCGCCACTTCGCGATGATCGACGCGCCGGCAAAGGTCGAGGAAGCGATCCGCGCCTGGCTCAAGGCGCTCTGAGATCTGCCCGGCCGGCAGCAACACGGCATCCTGGCCGGGACGCGTTTCGCCCACGCCACACTTCATCTGCGCTTCGCCGCGCCGCAACATGCGCGGCGCGGCATACATCAGAGCCAGCTCAAGAAGCATCATTTCCCACCCTGCATACTCTGCCATCGGCGCCGGCATTTTCGGCGTCAAATTATGCTGCGGCGCATTTTTTCTCAATCCAATATTTTCTTGACAAGCAAATGGCTGGGCCTATTCTTATGCGATAAGCCGTCAATAAACGGTCAATAAAAAAGCGGCAAAAAGTGGCAACGCGGCACAACAATGCGAACGATGTACGCCCCAGGCGCTCGTTTGGAGGCATGCACGATTCGTCCGGTAGTCGGTAAGACCATCTTGGAGGATGTTTATGTCGGTAATGACCCGCAGGACCCTGCTGGGCGCGATCGCGACCAGCCCGCTCTGGCTGCACTCGGCATGGGCCCAGCCCACGAATCTCAGGATTTCCCACCAGTTCCCGGGCGGCAGCGTCGCCGAGGGCGACTTCCGCGACCGCCTGTGCCGCATGTTCGCCGCCGGCGTCGAGCGCGGCACCCGCGGCAAGGTCAAGTTCTCGATCTACCCGGCCTCGCGCCTGATGAAGAGCGAAGCACAGATCCCGGCGCTGGCCAAGGGCGCGCTCGACCTGTCGCTGGTGCCGCTGTCGTATGCCGGCGCCGAGCTGCCGGAAGTGAACATCGGCCTGATGCCCGGCCTGGTGACGTCCTACGAGCAGGGATATGCCTGGAAGACTGCCGAAATCGGCCAGGAATTCAACCGTGTGCTGGCCGAAAAGGGCATCGTCATCCTGAGCTGGATCTGGCAGGCCGGCGGGGTCGCCTCGCGCGGCAAGCCGATCGTCACTCCGGAAGACGCGGCTGGCCTGAAGGTGCGCGGCGGGTCCCAGGAAATGGACATGATCCTGAAGGAAGCCGGCGCCAGCGTGGTCAGCCTGCCGTCCAACGAAATCCGCGGCGCCATGCAGAAAGGCATGCTGGACGCCGCCATGACGTCGTCGTCGTCCCTGATTTCGTTCCGCCTGGACGAAGTGTCGAAAGCCGTGACCACCGCGCGCGGCGGCGCCTACTGGTTCATGCTGGAGCCGCTGCTGATGTCGAAGGCCAGTTTCGACCGCCTCGCGCCCGAGCAGCAGGCGGTGCTGATGAAGGTCGGCGCCGACCTCGAAGGCTTTGCGCGCAAGTCGGCGCAGATGGACGATGCCGCGGTGGCGGCGCTGTTCCAGGGCGCGGGCGGACGCACGGTCGACCTGAACGGAGACGCGCTGCACAAATGGCAGGAGCTGGCGCGCAACACGGCGTGGCGCAGTTACGCCGAGCGCAGCGCGAATTGCGCGAAGCTGCTGGCGCTGGCGGAGAAGACGGTGGTATGAGCTGAAGGATGCAAGCGCTCCGGGACCGTCAAGCGCTTCGAGACCGTCGTCCCCGCGCGGGGACGACGGGTGCCGGACCACGGAATGTGGGATGTGGCGTGCAGGATACGGGTTCAGGTGCCGGTGCCGGGCACCGCGTACCGAAGGGCGTAGATAAGGGCGCGCTTACCCGCCGGTCACCGGCGGGAAAAACGCCACCTCGCCGCCTTCGGCCAGCGGCGTCGCCGGATCGCACATGACCTGGTTGAAGGCCATGCGCAGCGCCCGGCCGTGCCCCAGCACCTCGGCCCAGGCGCCGCCGCGCGCGAGGAGGAAGTCGCGCACGTCGCCCACCGTGGCGACGCCGTCCGGCAGCGTCACGGTTTCGCTTGATGCGCCAACCGCCTCGCGCACGCTGGCGAAGAAACGCAGCTTGATGTTCATGGTTCTTTCCGTTTCTGTTTCTAAAGTCAGTACTGCAGCGCCGCGAAGGGGATAAAGCGCACCACGTCGCCGCGTGCGATCGCCTGCCCCGGCGGGTTGTCGATCAGGCCGTCGGCCCAGGCGGTCGAGGTGAGGACGCCAGAGCCCTGGTTCGGGAACAGTTCCAGCCCGCCCTCGCCATTCATGCGCGCGCGCAGGAATTCGTTGCGGCGGTCCGCCCTGGGCCAGTCGAAGTCGGCGCGCATCGGGATGGCGCGCGGTTCCACCGGTCCGGACACGCCCTGCAGGCGCAGCAGGAAGGGGCGCACGAACAGCAGGAAGGTGATGAAGCTCGACACCGGATTGCCCGGCAAGCCGATGAAGAACGCATTGTCCGCTGCCTCGTCCGCGCCGCTGCGGCGTACTTGGCCGAAAGCCAGCGGCTTGCCCGGCTTGACCGCGATCTGCCACATGTTCAGGCGCCCTTCGGCTTCCACGGCCGGCTTGATGTGGTCTTCCTCGCCGACCGAGACGCCGCCCGAGGTGATGATCAGGTCGTGCCCGCGCGCCGCTTCGCGCAGCGTGTCGCGCGTGGCCTGCAGCGAGTCCGGCACGATGCCGTAGTCGGTGAATTCACAGCCGAGGTTTTCCAGCAGAGCGCGCAGGGTGAAGCGGTTCGAATTGTAGATCGAACCCCGCTTGAGCGGCTCGCCCGGCATCGCCAGCTCGTCGCCGGTGAAGAACACGGCCACGCGCAGGCGGCGGCGCACCGGCAGCGTCGCCAGCCCGACTGACGCCGCCAGGCCCAGTTCCTGGCTGCGCAGGCGGGTGCCGGCCGCCAGGATCACGGCGCCGGCACGCACGTCCTCGCCCCGGCGACGGATCCATTCGCCCGGCTGCGGGGTGTGGCGGATCGTGACCATGTCGCCGGCCGCCGGATCGCCGGCTGCCGGATCGCCGGACCGCTCGCATTGCTCCTGCATCACCACCGCATCCGCACCGTCCGGCATCAGGGCACCGGTGAAGATGCGCGCCGCGGTGCCGGGTTCCAGGAATTGGCCGATGCTACCTGCCGGGATGCGCTGGACCACGCGCAACCGGGCATTGCCGCCGGCGCAGTCGGCGGCGCGCACGGCGTAGCCGTCCATCTGGGTATTGTCCGCGGACGGCACATCCAGCAGCGACACCTGGTCCTCGGCCAGCACGCGGCCGTTGGCCTCGAGCGTGTCGACGTGCTCGACGCCGTCGACCGGGCGCGCGGCGTCCAGCAGGAAATCGAGCGCCTGGCGCACCGTCAGCATCGGCTTGCGCGCGGGTGCAGATGCGGGTGCGGTCTTGTCGAGAGCCTCGGTCATCGCGCCAGCCCCGTGTGCGCGGCGATGAATTCCTTCATCTGGGCCACGTTCGGGTGCATCACCACGAAACGCTGCGGCAATTGTTCGATGTCCTCGAAACCGGCCGGGCGGGCCGCGTCGGTGCCCAGCGCTTCCAGGATGGTTTCGTTGAACTTGGCGGCCAGCGCGGTTTCCAACACGATCATCGGGATCCCGGGTTGCACATGTTCGCGCGCGACCTTGATGCCGTCGGCGGTGTGGGTGTCGATCGTGATGCCGTAGTCGTCGAACACTTCGCGGATCGTGTTCAGGCGGTCTTCATGGGTCGAGCAGCCCGACTGGAAGCCGTAGTTGGCCACCAGCCTGAATTCGTCGCCGTCGCTGCCCGGCGCGCCGGACAGATCGAAGCCGCCGTGGGTATCGACCTTGCGGAACAGCGCATGCGTGCGTTCGGCGTCGCGCCCGACCAGGTCGTACACGAAGCGCTCGAAGTTCGAGGCCTTCGAGATGTCCATCGACGGGCTGCTGGTGTGGAAGGTCTCGCTGCTCTTCCTTACGCGGTAGACGCCGGTGCGGAAGAATTCGTCCAGCACGTTGTTTTCATTGGTCGCAACCACCAGCTTGTCGATCGGCAAGCCCATCATGCGCGCGATGTGGCCGGCGCAGATGTTGCCGAAATTCCCCGACGGCACCGTGAACGACACCTTCTGCTCGTTCGAGGTCGTGGCCTTCAGGTAGCCGCGGAAGTAGTACACCACCTGGGCCACCACGCGCGCCCAGTTGATGGAATTGACGGTGCCGATCTTCTGGCGCACCTTGAATTCGAGGTCGCTGGAGACTGCCTTGACCATGTCCTGGCAATCGTCGAACACGCCTTCCACCGCGATGTTGAAGATGTTCGGGTCCTGCAGGCTGAACATCTGGGCGGTCTGGAAGGCGCTCATCTTTCCGTGCGGCGACAGCATGAACACGCGGATGCCGCGCTTGCCGCGCATCGCGTATTCGGCGGCGCTGCCGGTGTCGCCCGAGGTGGCGCCGAAGATGTTCAGCTCGTCGTTGTTCTTGGCCAGCGCGTATTCGAACAGATTGCCCAGCAACTGCATCGCCATGTCCTTGAAGGCCAGGGTCGGGCCGTTCGACAGGCCCTGCAGGATCAGGGTTTTGTCCGCGCCGCTCTCGAGTACGCGCAGCGGCGTGATCTCGTGCGCGGCTTCGTCGGCGCGCGCGTTGCGGTAGACCTGGGGCGTATAGGTGCGGGCGGTCAGCGCGCGCAGGTCGTCGTCCGGGATGTCGGTCGCAAACTTGCGCAGGATCTCGTAGGCCAGTTCGGCATACGACAGGCGGCGCCAGGCATCGAGCTCGGCGCCGGTAACCTGCGGATACTCGGCTGGCAGATACAGCCCGCCGTCCGGCGCCAGGCCGCCCAGCAGGATGTCGGAAAAGGATTGGGGATTGCGTGCTGCGGACGCGCTCGTCGCGCGGGTGGACACATATTGCATACGGTAGAAAGATCCGGGTTGGCTGGCGTGGGGCATTTATTATAGTCCGGCCCGACGAATATTGTCTTTTTGCCGATTTTTATTCGGTGCGGCAGCCGTTTGCGCGCAACGGATTCATGCAGTGGATGCACGCAACTGAGCAAGGAACCGATGCATGCAGCGGATGCGTCCGCCAGCTGCATGCGTTCGCGTGCAGGCCGGCACGGACAGGCTGGCGCGGACCGCCTCGTCCTGTTCAGTTGTACCCGGCAATTCAACTCGACGTGTTTTCGACCGCGATCAGCGTCATGGTCGGCTTGATCCAGTCATCCTTGACTGCCTTGATCATCAGGCCCTTGGTCACGATCTGCTGGGTCGCGCCGTTCTCGAGCTGGACCGTGAATGCCGGCGCCGCGGTCGGCGCCCGCTCCAGCACACCGGACGCGGCCGGCGACACCGGCTTGATGACCGGGTGCGCCTGGCTTTCGTGGTCCCGGACCGCCGCCAGTTCGGCGGCGACGTAGCGCAGGATCTTCTGTTTCTGCGCGTCGTCCGCGATGACGCCGTCGAGCAGGTGCGCCAGGCCGGACAGCGGCGCGATCTTCGGCCCCTCGGCGCCGTCCAGGCAGGCCACGCGCACGTCGGTCAGCACCAGCAGCGTGATGTAGGGCTGCAACTGCTGGTAGAACTCGAAGTCGCGCTTGCGCTCGGTGCGGTTCTTGAGGACGATTTCCTCCTGCTTCGGCACGCGTTCCTTGTGCTCGATGTCCGCCGCCGAATCGACGGTACGCTGGCTGATCTGCCTGGCCGGCTCGGTCACCTGCGATTCGATGGTCTCGAAGGTGGATTGCGCGAGCCGTTCGCGCACCTCGTCGGAGCCGCCCCGCACCGCCGCCTCGACGTTGACTTCGCCGCCCAGGAAGGTGTAGTTGGCCTCCCCATGCGCCTGGGCGGTCATCTGGTAGCGGTAGCGGTCGCTGCTGGCGTCCTTCTCCGCCTTCTGGTCCATCTGCTTGTTGAAATTGTTGACGACCGCTTCGTCCTGGCTTTCCAGCAGGCTGCTGTGCAGGCGGTCGCTGCGGGAATCCAGGGTTTCGGTCACCAGCACGGTCTTGCCCGCGTGGCCCGGCAGGATGCTCCTGGTTTCCACCAGCTTGCCCAGGCGCGGCGGACCGACGTAGGTTTCCAGCTGGTAGCTTTCGACCAGGAATACCTGCTGGCGAAGCCGGATGGTGTGAAGACGGTTTGCGGCACCCCAGGCGACATGTACATGGGGCGAAGTTCGAAACTGCTGATCTTGCGGTATTCGTCACGTTCGGCCATGGCACGCTCCCGTTGTCCGGACCATGGCGTGCGCATACAGTTCAGCCAAACCGATTATCGCAACCGGTGCGCTCGATGGCGTTCAGCAGGCCGCGTGATTTACCGTCACCACGTGGATCGCCAGCCCGCCCAGCGAGGTTTCCTTGTACTTGACCTGCATGTCGGCGCCGGTCTGGCGCATGGTTTCGATGACGTCGTCCAGGCTCACGAAATGGGTACCGTCGCCCTTCAGCGCCAGCGACGCCGCGGTGATGGCCTTGATCGCGCCCATGCCGTTGCGCTCGATGCACGGGATCTGCACCAGGCCGCCGATCGGGTCGCAGGTCATGCCGAGATGGTGCTCGATGCCGATCTCGGCCGCGTTCTCGATCTGCTCGTTGGAGCCGCCCAGCGCCGCCACCAGGCCGGCCGCCGCCATCGCGCAGGCCACCCCGACTTCGCCCTGGCAGCCGATCTCGGCGCCGGAAATCGAGGCGTTCTTCTTGCACAGCATGCCGATCGCGGCGGAAGTCAACAGGAAATCGCGTACGCCGCGCTGTGGATCGCTGGGGCGGCAATCCTCGGCGTAGTAGCGCAGCACCGCCGGGATGATGCCGGCCGCGCCGTTGGTCGGCGCCGTCACGACCCGCCCGCCGGCCGCATTTTCCTCGTTCACCGCCATCGCATACAGACTGACCTGGTTGACGGCGTCGTGCGGCAGGTGGTTGGTCGCGCCTTTCGCGGCCTGCTCCTGGCGCCACAGCTTGGCCGCGCGCCGCTTGACGTTCAGGCCGCCGGGCAGCTGGCCTTCGGTCACCAGGCCCTGTGCGATGCAGTCGCGCATCACGTGCCAGATGCGGTCCAGGCCGCCGTCCAGCGCTTCATTGCTCATGCGCGCCTGCTCGTTGGCGCGCAGCATGGCCGGGATCGACAGGCCGTGGCTGCGGCCCTGCGCCAGCAGGTCGCGCATGGTGTCGAAGGGGAACGGCACCGTAGCCGCCGTCCCCGCATCGTCCGCGCGCGCCGCCTGGGTTTCGCCGGCGGCCGTGACGAAGCCGCCGCCGACCGAGTAGTACACGCGCTCGATCACGCTGCCGTCCTGCAGCTTGAGCACGAATCGCATGCCGTTCGGGTGCTCGGGGAGCGTGGACGCCTTGTGCCAGACCAGGCCGGTGGCGGCCGCGAACGGCACCGGCTTGATGCCGAGCAGCGGCAGCACGCCGTCCAGCTCGGCCTCGGCCAGCTTGTCCTCGACCGCCTGCGGATCGACGTCCTGTGGCGTCTCGCCCATCAGGCCGAGCAGCACGGCCTTGTCGGTTGCGTGGCCGACGCCGGTCAGCGCCAGCGAGCCGTAGAGGTGGGCTTCGACGCCGGCCACCTGGTCCAGGTTGCCGGCTTCCTGCAGGTAATCGTTCAGGAAACGGCGCGCGGCGACCATCGGGCCCACGGTGTGCGAGCTCGACGGGCCGATGCCGATCTTGAAAAGGTCAAATACGCTCATGTCCATGAGCTGTCTCCATCAAAGTATTCTTGTTATATATGAGGGTGTTTCAGGCGGTCTGGCCGACGTCCACGTTGTCCAGCATGTCGGCCACCATCTCTTCCAAGCCGATGCGCGCCTTCCAGCCCCAGTCCGCGCTGGCGCGGGCGTCGTCCAGGCTTTTTGGCCAGGAATCGGCGATCTGCTGGCGGCTGTCCGGCTTGTAGGCGATGGAAAATGCCGGCAGCTTGTGCTGGATTGCGGCGGCCAGCTCGCGCGGGTTGAACGACACGCCGGCCACGTTGTACGAGGAGCGGATCACGACCTGCTCGGCCGGGGCGTCCATCAGCTCGATGGTGGCGCGGATCGCGTCCGGCATATAGATCATCGGCAGCGTGGTGTCCGGGCCGAGGAAGCATTCGTAGGTCTCGCCGCGCAGCGCCGCGTGGAAGATCGCGATCGCGTAGTCGGTGGTGCCGCCGCCCGGGGGCGACTTGAAGCTGATGATGCCCGGGTAGCGGATGCTGCGCACGTCGACGCCATATTTGGCGTGGTAGTACTCGCACAGGCGCTCGCCGGCCAGCTTGCTGATGCCGTAGATGGAGGTCGGGTCCATCACCGTGTACTGCGGCGTGTTCTCGGCCGGGGTGTTGGGGCCGAAGGCGGCGATCGACGACGGCCAGAACACTTTCAGGGGCTTGCCGGCTTCGCCACGCTCGCGCGCGATTTCAAGGATGTTCAGCAGGCCGTCCATGTTCAGGGTCCAGGCCCTCAAAGGCGCCTTTTCGCCGGTCGCCGACAGCAGCGCGGCCAGCTGGTAGACCTGGGTGATGTCCTCGGCGGCGACCAGGCCGGCGACGGCGTCGCGGTCCAGCACGTCCAGGCGGGTGTAGCGCGCCGCGCCGTAGAGGTTGTCGGTGCCGATGTCCGAGGCGATCACGTTGTCGCTGCCGTGCTGCTGCGCGAGGGCGGCGACCAGTTCACTGCCGATCTGGCCGTTGGCGCCGATGATGAGAATGCGTTCCATGCTTGTTACCTGTTCCTTGATGGCCTGGTGGGCCGTACTGTCCCGTGTCGGGCTTCCCCGTCCGGGCCCGGGACCACGGCGTGCCGGGTGGGCCGCGCCGGGATCGATTGATGCGTTGCGCGACATGCGCCTGTTCGGATGACTGCCGGCTTACTGCGCTGCCTAGCCAATGATGCCCAGTTCGCGGCCGGCCTGCTCGAAGGCCTTCAGCACGGTATCGAGCTGCTCGCGGGTGTGCGCGGCCGAGAGCTGCACGCGCACGCGCGCCTGGCCCATCGGCACCACGGGGTAGAAGAAGCCCGACAGCAGCACGCCCAGTTCGAACATGCGCGCCGCGAATTTCTGCGCGACCGGCGCATCGAACAGCATCACCGGCACCACCGGGTGCGTGCCCGGCTTGATGGTGAAGCCGATGCGCTCGATCTCCTTGCGGAAGTATGCAGTGTTCTCATGCAGGCGGTCGCGCAGTTCGGTGCTCTTGCTGATACGGTCCAGCACCGCCAGCGAAGCGCCTGCGATCATCGGCGCCAGCGTGTTCGAGAACAGGTAGGGCCGCGACTTCTGGCGCAGGGTCTCGATGACTTCCTTGCGCCCGGACGTGAACCCGCCCATCGCGCCGCCCAGCGCCTTGCCCAGCGTGCCGGTGATGATGTCGATCTTGCCGATCACGCCGCAGTGTTCGTGGGTGCCGCGGCCGGTGGCGCCCATGAAGCCGGAGGCGTGCGATTCGTCGACCAGGGTCAGGGCGCCGTACTTTTCGGCCAGCGCGACGATCTTGTCGAGCTGGGCGATGGTGCCGTCCATCGAGAACACGCCGTCGGTGACGATGACTTTATGGCGCTTGCCGGCGTCGGTTGCCGCCTGCAGCTGCTTTTCCAGGTCCGCCATGTCGTTGTTGGCGTAGCGGTAGCGCGCCGCCTTGCACAGGCGGATGCCGTCGATGAGGGAAGCGTGGTTCAGGGCGTCCGAGATGATCGCGTCGTTCTCGTCGAACAGCGGCTCGAACACGCCGCCATTAGCGTCGAAAGCCGCCGCGTACAGGATCGTGTCCTCGGTGCCGAGGAAGCGCGACAGCGCCGCTTCCAGTTCCTTGTGCACGGTCTGGGTGCCGCAGATGAAGCGCACCGACGACAAACCGTAGCCGTACTTTTCCAGCGCCGCGCTGGCGGCCTGCGAGGTCTGTTCGTCGCCGGACAAGCCGAGGTAGTTGTTGGCGCACATGTTGATCAGGGTGCGGCCGTCCTGGGCCACGACTTCGCTGCCCTGGCGCGAAGCGATCACGCGCTCGGGCTTGAACAGCCCGTCGTCCTTGAGCGTATCGAGTTTCTGCTGGAGGGCGCTGTAGAATGCCTGGTCGCTCATGTGCTTGTCCTTTGCTGGAGAATGTTGTACCGTGGGGCCGTTCGCGTTCGATGTACCGAACTTGTTTTATATGTCGAACGAAAATTCAATATAGTGAATATTACTCCCGGCCATTGAACTTGGCAAGCGACCACCCCGTATGAATACCGTAGTTAACCATAGTGCCCCTCCCGAAGTCGGCGCCACCCTGCAGCGCCTGCGCCTGGCGCGCGGCCTGACGCTCGAAGACCTGTCGCGCATCGCCGGCGTCTCGAAATCCATGCTGTCGCAGATCGAACGCGAGAAGGCCAACCCCACCATCGCCATCACCTGGCGCCTGGCCAACGCGCTCGGCGTGCAGATCGGCGAACTGCTGTCGTCCGAAGTGCGCAGCGCGGAACTGATCCGCGTCGTCGACGCCCACGAAATCCCCACCCTGCCCGGCGCCCATGCCGGCTATTCGCTGCGCATCCTCGGTCCGATGGACCTGGCCGGCAAGTACGAATGGTACGAACTGACGCTGGCGCCGGGCGGCGAACTGGCATCGACGCCGCACGATCCGGGCACCAACGAACACCTGACCGTGCTCACCGGCGCCGTGGAACTGGAAGTGGGCGCGGAAAAGAAGAAAATCAAGCACGGCGGCACCGCGCGCTACCCGGCGGACCAGGCGCACGTGATCCGCAACGCCGGCAAGACCGAGGCGCGGGCCTTGCTGGTGGTGGTGCAGCGCTGAGCCGGCATCGTCAGGCGGACGCGGGCATGCGCCGAGGATTCGGCGTATATTGGACGCCAATCCCGCACAACACCAGATGGAGGCGAACATGGGTAACAACATGAACGGACGCGTCCGCAAGCTGGCGTGCGCCGGCCTGCTCCTCGCAGCGCAAGGCGCCGCGATGGCCGGCGTCACCGTCAACTACGTCGATGCCGAGAAATTCACCGACCTGCCGCGCATACAGTGGCAGCGCGAGCAGGCGCTCGAGGACATCGCAGAGCATTTCAAGGAACTCGGCAAGAACCTGGGGCCGGAGCGCGAGCTGGTGATCGACGTGCTCGACGTCGACCTGGCCGGGCGCGAGCGGCCCAACGCGTTCACGACCGACAGCGTCCGCATCCGCCAGCGCGGCGACTGGCCGCGCATGCACCTGCGCTATTCGATCACGGAGATGGGCCGCGTGGTGGCCCAGGGCGAGGCCCGGCTGAGCGACCGCAACTACCTGCAGGACCTCACCACGTATCCGCGCACCGAGCGCTGGCCGGCCGAGAAGCAGATGATCGATGACTGGTGGCGCAAGACCGTACAGCCGGACCTGACTGCGCGTAAATAGGACCGCGGGCCACGGTTTCAGCAACATCCGGGCGGCGCTTCAAAAGCGCCGCCCGGGTCGGCGCCTTAGCGACGCACTTGCTCCATCTTCGGCAGCAGCGCCGCCATGACGCCCAGCAGCGGCAGGAAAGACGCGATCCGGTACACCTGCTCGATACCGTGGGTATCGGCGATGTGCCCCATGGCGGCGGCGCCGATGCCGCTGACGCCGAACATCAGGCCGAAGAAAATCCCGGCGATCATGCCGACCTTGCCCGGCACCAGCTCCTGCGCGAACACGACGATGGCCGAAAACGCCGACGACATCACCAGCCCGATCACCACCGACAATACGCCGGTCCAGAACAGGTCCGCGTAGGGCAGCGCCAGCGTGAACGGCGCCGCGCCCAGGATCGAGACCCAGATCACGCGCTTCCTGCCGATGCGGTCGCCGATCGGCCCGCCCGCGAAGGTGCCGGCGGCCACCGCGGCCAGGAACAGGAACAGGTACATCTGCGCGGTGTCGACCGGCACGCGGAATTTCTCGATCAGGTAGAACGTGTAATAGCTCGACAGACTGGCCATGTAGATGTACTTCGAGAACACCAGCATCGCCAGTACCGCCAGCGCCCCGATCACCTTCCCGCGCGGCAGCGCCGGACCGGCATGCGCGGCGGCCTTGCGCGGCGCATTCTTCAGGTGGCCGCCGTACCAGCGGCTGACGTTCACCAGCACCACCACCGCCAGCAGCACCAGCAGCGTGCACCAGGCGATCTTGCTCTGGCCGCGGCCGACGATGATGGCCGCGGCCAGCAGCGGTCCCAGCGCCGAGCCGAGGTTGCCGCCGACCTGGAACAGCGATTGCGCAAAGCCGAAGCGCCCGCCCGAGGCCAGGCGCGCCACGCGCGAGGCTTCCGGGTGGAAGGTCGAGGAGCCGATGCCGATCATGCCCGCGGCAACCAGCAGCATGGCGAAACTGTCGGCGAACGACAGCAGCGCCACGCCGAGCAAGGTCACGCACATGCCGACCGGCAGCAGGAAGGGAATCGGACGCTTGTCGGTGTACAGGCCGATCCAGGGCTGCAGCAGCGAGGCGGTGCACTGGAAGGTCAGCGTGATCAGGCCGACCTGGGTGAAGCTGAGCGCAAACTGTTCCTTCAGCAGCGGATAGATCGACGGCAGCACCGCCTGCACGCAATCGTTGAGCAGGTGGACGAAGGCGACCGAAAACAGGATCTGCAGCACGGCGCCCGACGGCGCGCCGGCGCCTGCGGTGCCCGCGGCGGCGCCAGGGGGATTGGATGGGGTGGTCATGAAAAAAATCGGAAGATGAAATCACGGCAAGTGTAATATGTGCGCTTCGAACGCATATTCCATTTATCGTCGCCAAAGTGACACTCCTGCCCTCGCCCCGCTATCGCCCCAGGATGCATGTCCTGCCGCGCACCGTCACCGCCGTGCCGTCCGAGGCCCAGCACGGCGCGCTGGTCGAGGCGCACAGCCATCCGTGGGTGCAATTGCTGTATGCCAGCGAAGGCGTAATGCGGGTGCGCACCGAGCTGGGCGTCTGGATCATCCCGCCACGGCGCGCCCTGCTGATCTCGCCGGGCATCGTGCACGAATTGACGATGCTGAGCCGGGTCAACATGCGCGCCCTGTACATCACGCCGGAGGCTGCCGGTACGCTGGTCGCCGGTTGCAAGGTGCTGGAAGTCAGCCCGCTGCTGCGCGAACTGATCCTGGCGCTGTCGGCGGAAGCGGTCGACTACGACCCGGATGGCCGCGGCGGCCACCTGGCGCAATTGATCCTTTCCGAACTGGCGGCGATGGAGACGGTGCCGATCGCCGTGCCCTGGCCGCACGACCGCCGCCTGCAGGCATTGTGCACCGACATCATGGACCGCCCCGGCAACGCGCGCACGCTGGAAGACCGCGCGTTCGAGGCCGGCGCCAGCGCGCGCACGCTGATCCGGCTGTTTCCGAAGGAAACCGGCCTGCACTACCGCCAGTGGGTGCAGCAGGTGCACCTGGCGCATGCCTTCGAGATGCTGGCGCGCGGCACCAGCGTCGGCGCCATTGCGGCTACGCTGGGGTATGCCAGCCCGAGCGCGTTCACCAGCATGTTCCGCCGGTTGCTGGGCAAGACGCCGCAGGATTACCTGGCGGAATGGCGGGCGCGGGCTTGAACCTGTCCCCCAATATGAACCCGACACGAAGCCGGTACGGAATCGGAGGAAAACCGATCCGGTTTCAAACAAAGAATGACAGGAACTGATTTTATGATGGAAAAATTGATCGAAGTACTCAGCCGGCTTTACCTGATGCCCGGCGCCGTGACGCCGGATGCACTGGCGCAACAACTGCTCGGCAAGCAGGCGGTGACGCTGCCCGCCGATGCCGGTGGACGCGTGCGCGCCCTGGCGCTTCCCTTCGAACGGCGGCGCCCTGCCGGCGAAACCGAACACTGGCAGCATTTGTGCGAGGTCGCGAATGCCCTGCAGACCGAACTGGGCCTGCCGGCGCCGGCGGTCAGCATCCCCGGCGACCACGGCTACCGCCTGTGGCTGTCGTTCGCCACGCCGCTGCCGCTGGCACGGGCGCAGCGCCTGCTCGACCTGCTGCGCCTGGCGTATTTCCCCGACAGCGAGCGCACGGTCGACGCCGCCGCGCCGCTCGCGCTGCCGCCCTACCTGGATACGCGCAGCGGCAAGTGGGCCGCCTTCATCAATCCGGGCATGGGCGCATCGTTCGCGGAGGAAGCCGGGCTGGAGATGGCGCCGCCGTTCGGCGGCCAGGCCGCGCTGCTGGAGGGGCTGGAAAGCATCGACGAGGCGCAGCTGGCGCATGCGCTGGCGCTGCTGGAGGCGACGCATGGGGCGCCGACGGATGCTGCGCCAACGCCTGCGCATGCGCCAGCGCCAGCGGCCGCAGTGGATGCGCCGGTCACGCCGGATGGACTGCTGTTGAAGGATGCGACCCTGGAAGACATCGTGCGCTTCCTGCACACCAGGAACATCGAACCCACATTCCGGTACGTCATGCCGCACTGAAAACGGTGGACGGCGTCAATGTCCGGCGGCGACAAGCGGGGCGGTTCCGTGAAGTCGACCTTGCATCAGCTTCTTGGCCGCTGCAAGCGCATTCGCTGGCGCCGCCATGATATCGGGAGCGACGCCTACGCCTTCCCAGTTGGTGCCGGTAATCGGACTCATGCTGCGCTGGCTGGGTATCCATGCAAAAAAATGCCCGTTGATACGGTAAGCTTGCGTGGGGTGGGCACCGCCCCAGGTCCGCTCGCCGACGACGGTGGCGCGTTTCAGGGCCTGCATCGTGTATGCGAAGTCTTCGCCAGCGGACGCGGTGCCTGGGCCAACCAGGATCACGACCGGCTTCCTGCCGCCATAGCGTTTTCCGCCAAGCTTGTCTTCCGTCCAGTGCTGGACTGTGTTGCCGGTTTCCCGATCCCAAATGTCGTTGAGGCGTGTACGCTGGTCGACGAAATAGCTGACCAGTAAGGCTACCGAACGCGGATCCCCGCCGTCGTTGTGGCGCAGGTCCATGATCAGGCCTTCGGTGTCGGCAAGTTCATTCATCGTTGCAGCGTAGGTTTCGGTCATCAGGAAAGCTTCCGGAAAACCGGACATCTTCAGGTAGCCGATGTTGTGGCCCAGGTGGCCCACCGTTTTGACTTCGCCAGTTGCCCTGTGACGCTGGATCAGACGCATGAGGAAGTTATTGCTGCTCCCATTCCGCTTGTGACGTCGGCGCGGGTCCGTCTGCTTCGTCCGGCAGAACCAGCTTGGGATGAAACCCCACTTTCATATGCACATCCTTGGCTACGCCACGAACGTCGACGGTGAGCTGTCGCGCCAGCGCATAGCCGTTCCTGATCCCGTCATATTTGCCCTCCTGCTCTCGCTGATGCAAGAGCACCCCGATTTCTTTGGCCTTGTCGGGAAAAACATAGTGATTGTTCAGCCTCGCCACCAGCGTATCGATCGTCTTCAAGCGCATCGCGCGATCAAGCGCCACGTCCGGCTGCGGCCCGTTTTTTTGCCAGGAACGCTGCAGCCCGGGAATCGCAAATGCGCCGCTCACGGCCAGCACCAGCAAACACGATATGACAATCGATTTCCTTTTCATCGACGCCTCTGATCGTGGCACGCGGATGTGCGGTTTGATGCGTTTATCTGAGCCCTACCTCATCAAAAAGGCAATGAAGTTTATTGACAATAGCGGAAAAATTACCATGTTGTAGAAATCCATAGCACTGGGAAGGCGCAACACTGATGAGTAACGCTGGCGGCAATCATCGATCACAAGCAAGTCTAGACTATGTCCTACAGTTACTCATCCCCTATTCCTATTCGCTGCAGCGCAGCGCGGTCTACCATCAATGCATCGATCATATCCTTGCGAAGGAGACCTCATGGCTGACAATCACGATCACGACCAGCGTCCTCACGGCGAAACCGGCGACACCGTCCAGCAAGCCGCCGAGGTATCCCAACCGACCTCCACTGTCGGTCGCGCGCTGGACAGCGACAAGGTGCCGCAAGCGCCGCTCAGCCCGGACGCGGCGAACGCCCCGCTCGCGAACACGGCCGGGCGCGGCAACATACCCGTGCCCGGCAATCACGACACCAGCGCCGATGCCGCGCCCGGCCAGAGCCATTCCTGGTAGCCGGTAATCAGCAGCAGATAATCAGTAGCAGACAAGGTGCGGGAACGGCGCACGGAGCGCCACCCCCGCCAAGCGCCTTACTCCGACGCGCCCGCGACCGTCGCCGCCTCGTTCATCTTGAGCGCGCGCGTCAAAAAGCCCCAGCGGTCCGCCACTTCCTCGATCTGCTTGCCGGTCGGCTTGCCCGCGCCGTGGCCGGCCTTGGTGTCGATGCGGATCAGCACCGGATTGCCGCCGGCCTGCGCGGCCTGGGCGGTGGCGGCGAACTTGAAGCTGTGCGCCGGGACCACGCGGTCGTCATGGTCGGCCGTGGTGATCATGGTCGCCGGATAGCAGGTGCCCGGCTTCAGGTTGTGCAGCGGCGAGTACTTGACCAGCGCCTTGAACTCATCCGGGTTTTCCGACGAACCGTAGTCCGAGGTCCAGGCCCAGCCGATCGTGAACTTGTGGAAGCGCAGCATGTCCATCACGCCGACTTGCGGGATGGCCGCGCCGAACAGTTCCGGACGCTGGGTCATGGCGGCGCCGACCAGCAGGCCGCCATTGCTGCCGCCGCCGATGGCCAGCTTGGCCGGCGAGGTCACCTTGTTATCGATCAGCCATTGCGCCGCGCCGATGAAGTCGTCGAACACGTTCTGCTTCTGCAGCCTGGTGCCGGCTTCGTGCCAGGATTCGCCGTATTCGCCGCCGCCGCGCAGGTTGGCCATCACGTACACGCCGCCCATTTCCATCCAGGCCAGGTTGGCCGGCGAGAAGCCCGGCGTCATCGAGATGTTGAAGCCGCCGTAGCCGTACAGGTAGGTCGGGTTCGAGCCGTCCAGCTTGATGCCCTTCCTGGAGACGATGAACATCGGCACCTTGGTACCATCGCGGCTGGTGTAGAACTGCTGGCGGGTCTCGTAGTCGGCCGGGTCGAACTGCAGCTTGGGCTGGCGGAACACGCTGCTCTTGCCGGTCTTCATGTCGACGCGGTAGATCGTGGTCGGCGTGGTGAAGCCGGTGAACGAGAAGAAGGTTTCGGTGTCAATGCGCTTGCCGCCGAATCCGGACACGCTGCCGATGCCCGGCAGCGCGATCTCGCGCACCGGCTTGCCCTTGAGGTCGGTAATTCTCACCACGCTGCGCGCGTCGGCCAGGTATTCGGTCACCAGCTGGTTGTTGATCATGCGGCCGGACACCAGGGTCTGCGCGCTTTCCGGCACGATGGTCTTCCAGTTGGCTTCCTGCGGCTTGGCGGCGTCGATCGCGACGATGCGCTTGCGCGGCGCGTTGCGGTCGGTGGCGAAGTAGAAGGTGGTGCCGACGTTGTCGATGAAGTCGTAGGCGGCCTCGAAATTGTCGATCAGCGGCAGCACCTTGCTGTCCGGCTTGCTCAGGTCCTTGTAGAAGATGCGGTACTTGTGCGCCGTGCCCTTGGTGGCGGTGATCAGGAGGTAGCGGCCGTCGTCGGTGGTGGTGGCGCGGAAGCCCCATTCCTTCTCATCCGGACGGTCGTAGACCAGCACGTCGGCATCCTGCGCCGTGCCGACCTTGTGGTAGTACAGCTTCTGGAAGTAGTTGACGCCGGCCAGCTTGGCCGCTTCTTCCTGCGCGTCGTAGCGGCTGTAGAAGAAGCCCTTGCCGTCGCGGGTCCAGGCGGTTTCCGAGAATTTCACCCACTTCAGGTGGTCGGCCAGGTCCTTGCCGGTCTCGATGTCGCGCAGCTGGATTTCGTTCCAGTCCGAGCCCGAGGCCGCGGTCGAGTAGGCCAGCAGCTTGCCGTCCGGGCTGACCGCGGCGCCGGCCAGGGCGACGGTACCGTCGGCGGCCAGGGTGTTCGGGTCGAGCAGCACGCGCGGCGTGTCGGACAGCGACGTCATCGTGTACAGCACCGCCTGGTTCTGCAGGCCGTCGTTGCGGCTGTAGAAATAGCGGCCACCCTCCTTGTACGGCGTGCTGTAGCGCTCGTAGTTCCACAGCTGGGTCAGGCGCTGGCGGATCGCTTCGCGCTGCGGGATCTGCGCCAGGTAGGCCTGGGTCACCTTGTTCTCGGCGTCCACCCAGGCCTTGGTCTCGGCGCTGTTCGCGTCTTCCAGCCAGCGGTAGGGGTCGGCGATGACGGTGCCGTGGTAATTGTCGGTCTGGTCGACTTTCTTCGCGACCGGGTAGGTCAGCGGTGTCCCGCTCGCGGCGCAGGTCTGGGCGATGGCCGAACCTGAACTGAACGTGACGAAGGCGGCCGCGAGGGCGGCCACGAGGGTGGCGTGTCTCTTGTGCATATGGATTATCGTTGACTGGTTATCGGCTACATGCCGTGGGGCATGATAGCGCGAATTGTCCAGTTATCAAATGCCGGATGCCGGCTCAGGCCGCGCGCCGCTCGGCGCTCTCGACCGACCGCGCGCGCCGCCACTGGCGCCGCATGTCGTGGGCGCTGTCGATCTGCTGCGGCGACAGGCGGCGCGCGACGATCGCCTTGCTGGCGCTGGCGGCGGGGTCGCCGGCGTCCGCCGCCAGCAGCATCCACATGTAGGAGCGCACGGTGTCGCGCGCCACGCCGCGGCCGCTGTTGTACATGCCGCCCAGGTTGTACTGGGCCAGCGCATGGCCCTGCTCGGCCGCCAGGCCGTACCAGTACACGGCCTGGGCGTCGTCCTGGCCGACGCCCTGCCCGTTCGCGTACATCACGCCCAGGTTGTTCTGGGCGCTGGCGTCGCCCTGCTCGGCGGCGCGGCGGTACCACTCGGCGGCCCGGGCTTCGTCGCGCCGTACGCCCTGGCCGTGGGCGTAGATCACGCCCAGCGTGAACTGGGCGTTGGGCGCGCCCTGTTCGGCGGCGCGCCGGTACCAGTACAGCGCGCGGCGCGGGTCGGCCGGCGCGCCGCGGCCGTGGGCGTACATGTTGCCGAGGGTGTACTGGGCCAGCGCGTGGTCCTGCTGCGCCGCGCGCGTGAACCAGGCCAGGGCGCGCGCCTCGTCGGGCGGGGCGCCGCTGGCGCCGGCCAGCAGCTGGCCGAGGCTGAACTGGGCGTCGGCATCGTCCTGGCGCGCCGCGCACAGCAGCCAGGTGTGGGCGCCGCGGCTGTCGTGCCCGGGGCCCGGCTCCAGGCAGGCCAGTCCGAGCAGGCGCTGGGCCGGCGGATGGCCGCGCCCGGCCGCGCGCCGGAACCAGTACAGGGCGTCGCGCTCGCTTGCGGCCACGCCCTGCCCGCGCCGGTACATCAGGCCCAGCTCGACCTCGGCGGCCGGATCCTCGAGCAGCGCGGCCTTGCGGAACCAGGCCATCGCCAGCGGATGGCTGACCGCCACGCCTTCGCCGTGCAGGTAACATTCGCCGAGCAGGCGCTGGGCGCTGGCCAGGTCCTGCTCGGCGGCCTTGTAGTACCAGGCCACGGCCTGCTCGGGCTGGCGCGCCACGCCGCGTCCCAGGCGGTACAGGTCCCCGAGGTTCTGCTGGGCAGAGGCGTCCCCCTGGGCCGCCGCCTGGCCGAACCAGTAGGCGGCCAGGCTCTCGGAACGGGCCACGCCGCGGCCCTGGTAATACATGCTGCCGAGATGGTTCTGGGCGAAGGCGAGGCGCTGGCGCGCCGCCCGCGCCAGCCACAGGCAGGCCATGTCGTCGTCGCGCGCCGCGCCTTCGGCGTTCTTGTACAGCAGGCCGAGATTGAACTGCGCATACGGATCGCCGCGTTCCGCCGCGCGTGAGAACCACGCGAACAGGGAAGGATCGGGTACAGGCTTGGGGCGTTCCATGGGCGGTTCTCCGGGGGCTGCAATATTGGAATGGTTGCCAAAAGTCTAATAAGCAGGGGCCCGGCGGGTTTGATCTGTAACAATCGGGAGGGGATGGACGATGCAGAAAAATTCACGCGCAATCACGCACGGGCGCGCCGTGGTACGGCGCTACGGGATGGAAAGAACAGCGGCGCGGACAGGCATCCGCGCCGGCGGGCGCCTCAGGCGCTCAGGCGTTGGCGCGGCGTTCGGCCGCGTACTGGCCGACGAAGCCGTGCACCTTGGCGGCGGCCAGGCGGTTGATCGAGACCAGCAGGTCGGGCTCGACCTGCTTGATGCCGTAGGAACGGTTCAGGTGGCGGCCGATGTGCAGCAGCAGTTCGGCGGCGACTTCGGCGTCGGCCTCGGCGCGGTGGGCGCGGCCGTTGAAGCGGATGCCGAGCGCGCGCGTCAGCAGGCCCAGCTTGTAGCTGTCCTGGCCGGGAAACACGCGGCGCGCCAGCTTCAGCGAGCACACCAGCGCCGAATGGCGGCAGTCGCGTCCCAGCAGCGCGCCTTCGGCCTTGAGGAATTTCTCGTCGAAGCTGGCGTTGTGCGCGGCCAGCGGATCGCCGCCGATGAAGTCCAGCAGTTCCGGCACCACCACGTGCGCCGGCGGCGCGCCGTCCACCATGTCCTGCGTGATGCCGGTGTACTGGACGATGAAGGGCGGGATGCGCACGCCGCAGTTCACCAGCGAGACGTAGCGGTCGACCACGCGGCCGCCGGCGATGCGCAGGGCCGCCACTTCGGTGATGCGGTCACCCGCTTCCGGCGCCAGGCCGGTGGTCTCGAAGTCGAGCATGACAATCGGGCGTTCGTACACTGCTGATCCTTTCTGTGAATCCGGCGGCGCCTGCCGCCGGACGGGTAAAACGGTGCTTCAGTTGCCGAACTCAGTTTCCAAACTTGCGCGACGCGTCCAGCGCCAGCCCGGCGCCGATGCTGCCGAACAAATCGCCCTCGACCCGGCGCGCATCCGGCACGATCGCCGCGATGCGCTCGCGCAGGGCCGCCACGCCGCTCGAACCGCCGGTGAAGAATACCGTGTCGACGCGCTCCGGCGCCACCCCGGCCTCATCCAGCAGGCGCTGCACGGTGGCGCCGACGCTGTCGATCATCCCGGCGATCGCCGTGGTGAACCGGGCGCGCCCGATGCGCAGCAGCTCGGGCGGGCTCAGGCGGTCGAGGTCGAGCTCGACCTCGGGCGCATCCGACAGGCCGATCTTGGCTTCCTCGACACGCATCGCCAGCCAGTGGCCGGCGCGCTCGTCGATCAAGTTGCGCAAACGCGCCAGCTTGGCCGGCTCGGCAGCGTCGCGCGCCAGTTCCGCCAGCTGGGCCACGCTCTTGCGCGTGTACGCCTGGTTGATCGTATGCCAGGTCGCCAGGTTGAAGTAATAACTGTTCGGCACCGCCGCGCCCGACACCAGCGTGCTGCCGTAGCCCAGCAGCGGCATCACCGACGCCAGGCTGAGGTACTTGTCGAAGTCGGTGCCGCCGATGTGCACGCCGCCGGTGGCCAGGATGTCGTCGCGCCGCTCGGCGCGGCCGGCGCGCTGCGGCCCCAGGCGCACCAGCGAGAAGTCAGAGGTGCCGCCGCCGATGTCGGCGATCAGCACCAGTTCCTCGCGCTCGATGCGCGACTCGTAGTCGAAGGCCGCGGCGATCGGCTCGTACTGGAAGCCGATCTCGCGGAATCCGACCGAGCGCGCGATCTCGGCCAGCGTATCCTCGGCCAGGCGGTCGGCCGTCACGTCGTCGTCGATGAAGTATACAGGGCGCCCGAGCACCACGCTGGAAAACTCGCGGCCGGCCTGCTGTTCGGCGCGGCGCTTGACCTCGCCGATGAAATAGCCCAGCAGTTGACGGAACGGCAAGGCGCGTCCGGCGACTTCGGTCTGGCCGTCCATCAGGCTGGTGCCGAGCAGGCTCTTGAGCGAGCGCATCAGGCGGCCGTCGTAGCCTTCCAGGTAATCCGCGAGGGCGGCGCGCCCGTAGCGCACCACGTCTTCGTCGGCGTTGAAGAACACGACCGACGGTAAGGTAGCCTTGCCATCCTCGAGCGCGAGCAGGCTGGTCCGGCCGGGACGAACCCAGCCGACAGTGGAATTGGAGGTGCCGAAATCGACCCCGCAAGCATTGGCCATGGATGCCTTTCGATGGAAAAGGGGCGAGATGTTACCAGATTCCGGGCTCGCCGGCACCCCTGGCCGGGCCTGCCGCCGACCTGGCGCAAGGGCCGGCGCGCATGTGGTAATTGCGCCACGGATAGCTGTCGAGCGCGCGAGGCCCGGCGCTCCGCGGGCGTGCCGTCCACTGGCGCGCCCGCGCGCGATGATAGAATCGCGCACACTCGACACTCCTGTTCTCTTCGCCTGGACGGCCCACCAGACTCCGTATCGATGCCTGATATTACATCCACTTTTTCCCTCGAAAGCGCGGCCCTGCTGGCGACCCAGCTGTTCGAACACAGCGCCGAATGCAACAAGCTGCTCGACGGCGCGCTGCGCCTGGTGGCGATCAACCGCAGCGGCCTGGCCGCGCTGGAGATCGACGATTTCGAGACCGTGCGCGGCACGCCCTGGAAGGACCTGTGGCCGCCGGAGGCGCATGCGCTGGTCGACGCCGCGGCCGCGTGCGCGCGCCAGGGCGAGGCCGGCCACTTCAGCGCCCCGTCGGCCACCCGCAAGGGCCGCCTGAAATGGTGGGAAGTCACGGTCACGGCCCTGCCCGGCCCCGGCGCCCAGGCCGGCTACCTGGTGGTCAGTGCGCGCGACGTCACGGCCGCGCACCAGGCGCGCGCGGCGCGCGAGGAACGCGAACGGCTGCTCAAGGAGCTGCAGGTCGCCAACGAACGCATGACCGAAGTGTTCATGCAGGCGCCGGCCTTCATGTGCGTGCTGCGCGGCCCGCAGCACGTCTTCGAGATGGTCAACGAGCGCTACGTCCAGCTGGTCGGCCAACGTCCGCTGGTCGGCCTGCCGGTCGTCGAGGCGCTGCCCGAAGTCGCGGCGCAGGGCTTCATCGCCCTGCTCGACCGCGTCTACCGGACCGGCGAGCCGTTCGTGGCCAGCGACCTGCCGGTGCGCCTGCAGCGCGCGCCCTACATGGCGCTGGAAGAGCGCTACATCGACCTGGTGTATATCGCCCTGCGCGACGCCGACGGCGAGATCACCGGGGTGCTGGCGCACGGCATCGACCAGACCCACCGCACGCTGGCCGAGCGTTCCCTGCATCACAGCCGCGAGCGTTTCGAGAAGATCGTCAGCCAGGCCGCCACCGGCGTGGTCGAGATGGACACCAACGGCCACGTCACGCTGGTCAACGGGCGCTTTTGCGACATGCTCGGCTATACCGAGCAGGAACTGCTCGGCATCAGCATCCTCGACATCACCGCGCCGGATTCGCTCGATCCCATCACGCTGGCGCTGGGCGGCCTGCTGGCCACCAGCGAAGGCTTCACGATCGAGAAACACTACCGGCGCAAGGACGGCACCTTGATGCCGGCCACCAGCAGCGTCAACGCGCTGCGCGGCGCCAACGGCGACACCCAGGGCCTGGTCGCGATCGTGCTCGACAGCACCGAGAGCAAGGCCGCCGAGGCCACGCTGCGCCGCCTGGCCGCCGACCTGGCCGAAACCGACCGCCGCAAGACCGAATTCCTGGCCACGCTGGCGCACGAACTGCGCAATCCGCTGGCCCCGATCCGCAGCGGCCTGGGCGTGATGCGCCTGAACCGCGATTTGCCGCCCGGCATGACGCGGGTGCGCGAGATGATGGAACGCCAGGTGACCCACATGGTGCACCTGATCGACGACCTGCTGGACGTCGCCCGCATCAGCGGCGGCAAGCTGAACCTGCGGATCGAGCGGATGGCGCTGAACGCGGCGGTGTCCAGCGCGGTTGAGACCAGCCTGCCGCTGATCGAGGCCGCCCACCACGAACTCGACCTCGACCTGCCCGAGGAAGCGCTGATGGTCGATGCCGACGCCACCCGCATCGCGCAGGTGGTGTCGAACCTGCTCAACAATGCCGCCAAGTACACGCCGGCGGGCGGACGCATCGGCCTGGGCCTGCGCCGCGAAGGGCACGAGGCCGTGATCCACGTGAGCGACACCGGCATCGGCATCCCGCGCGAGTCCCTGCTCACCGTGTTCGACATGTTCAGCCAGGTCGGCAGCGGCGCCGAGCGCACCCAGGGCGGCCTGGGCATCGGTTTGTCGCTGGTGCGCCAGTTGGTGCAGATGCACGGCGGGACGGTCGGGGCGGAAAGCGGCGGCAGCGGCGCCGGCAGCCGCTTCACGGTGCGCCTGCCACTGGCGCGCGAGGTGGCGGCGCCGAATGCCGCCGCCGATGCCGCGCCCGAAGCGTCAAGCTCGCCGTCCTCCATGCGCGTGCTGGTGGTGGACGACAACGTCGACGCCGCCCTGACCCTGTCGATGATCCTCGACATCGAAGGCTACGTCACCCGGGTGGCGCACGGCGGCCGCGAAGCGGTCGAGATGGCGGCCGGCTTCCGCCCGGCGGTGGTGTTCCTCGACATCGGCATGCCCGGCATGGATGGCTACGAGACCGCGGGCGCGCTGCGCGCCTTGCCCGGCATGGAAACGCTGTGCCTGGTCGCCCTGACCGGCTGGGGCGCCGAGGACGACCGCGCGCGCTCGAAGCAGGCGGGCTTCGATCACCACCTGACCAAACCGGTCGAAATGACGACGGTACAACAGCTGCTCGGCGACCTCGCCAACGGTGCGCCTGGCCGGAGCGGCGCCGGATAGGATGTGCATGCCCGCCCGCGGCGGCGGGCAGCGCGGCCTTGTCCGCGTATTTGCCGCTCATCTGCCGCTCATTTGCCGATACTGGGAACGTCATGCACCATGTCGTCCAGGAATGGAAGCTCGCGCGCAATTGCTCCCTGTCCCCACGCCAGGTCGCGCGCGCCTACGCCTGCCTGTGCGGCGCCTCCGCCGCCATCGCCATCGCCTTCCTGTTGCACGGCATCTGGATCATCCTCGCCTTTACCCTGTCCGAACTGGCGCTGGTCGGCCTGGCGTTGCTGGTTCATGCCCGCCACGCGCTCGACCATGAGCGCATCGCCCTTTCCGACCGCTGCCTGCTGGTGGAATCGGTACACGCCGGGCGGCAGGCGCAGGCGCACCTCGATCCGCTCTGGACCCGGGTGCTGGAACCGGACGGCGCCGCGCGCACCATGATCCGGCTCGAATCGCACGGCGTGGCGGTCGACATCGGCCGCTTCGTCACCGAGGCGCGGCGGCGCCAGGTGGCGCGCGAACTGCGCCAGGCGCTGCGCGGCGTCTCCGTCTTCCCGTAAGCGCCCTGAGCGATCGTTGAGCGCAACTTGAGCGTTTCTTCACTGGCGCGCCCATCCGTGTAAGCGGCCTCTTACACACACACGGCTAGGCTACCGATGTTTCAATTTCTACATCTTTTGCATAATGCGGCATCCCTGTGCCGCGCTGATTCCCATGCGCGGCCATTGCATTTAAAAGAGAGAAGAATAAATGAGCGTGACGCAACAAGGATTCGCCATCGTGGCCCACGGTGGCGTCGGCAGCCCGCGTGACTACGACGACGGCTGCGAACGCGCCGTCCGGCGCGGCGCCGAGGAACTGGGCGTCAGCGGCGATGCGCTGGAAGCCGCGATCGCCGTGGCGGCCGAGATGGAAGACGACGGCCGCTTCAACGCCGGCAGCGGTTCGGTGCTGTGCCTGGACGGCGCCACCGTCGAGATGGATGCCTCGATCATGGACACGCGCGGGCGCCTGGGCGCGGTGGCCTGCGTGCAGGGCATCAGAAACCCGGTGCTGCTGGCGCGCGCCGTGGCCGACACGCCGCACTGGCTGCTGGCCGGCGACGGCGCCAACCGCTTCGCCGCCGCCATCGGGCACCCGACCCACCACGAGATCAGCGACCACCAGCGCGAAGCGCACCGGAAGCTGCGCAAGGAACTGGCCGGCTCGGTGCCGGCCATGCCCGGTGTCGACAACAAGGCCTTCCTGCGCTTCTGGAACTATCACACGCCGCTGGACCTGCCGCCGAGCGCGGCCTGCGACACCGTTGGCGCCGTGGTGCGCGCCCCCGACGGCCACTTCGGCGTAGCCTGCTCCACCGGCGGCTCGGCGCCGTCGCTGCTGGGCCGCGTCGGCGACACCCCGATCATCGGCGCCGGCTTCTACGCCGGCCCGCACGGCGCGGTCGCCGCCACCGGCATCGGCGAGCACATCGTGCGCCACCTGCTGGCCAGCCGCGTCTACGGCTGGATCGAGGACGGCATGCCGCTCGAACAGGCCCTGAAGCGCGGCATCGAGCTGTTCGACCCCGCCATCGCGGTCGGCCTGATCGCCGTCACCCGTTTCGATGCCGCCTCCCACAGCAACCGCGACATGCCCCAGGCAAGGATCATCCAAGCATGAACACCACGTCCCGACAAGAGCAGGTAGAGGTCCAGGAACAGCAGCCCAGGAGCAGGCACGGCCACCTGGTCATCATCGGCGGCCACGAAGACCGCCAGAACGACAAGCAGATCCTCGCCCGCTTCGTCGAACTGTGCGGCGGCCCGCAAGCCAAGATCGTCGTGATCTCGGCCGCCAGCACCGTCGCCGACGAGATGTGGGAAGTCTACGACAAGGCCTTTTCCGACCTCGGCGTCGAACGCCACGTCCACCTGCACCTGGAAACCCGGCTCGACGCCAACAACGAGGCGCACATCAAGGACATCCTGGATGCCGACGGCATCTTCATGACCGGCGGCGACCAGAAGCGCCTGCTGGCCATCATCGGCGGCACCGCGCTGGACGCGGAAATGCACGCGGCCCTGAAACTGCGCGGCGCCTGCATCGGCGGCACCAGCGCCGGCGCCTCGGCCATGTCCGGCCACATGCTGGCCCAGGGCCGCGCCGAACTGCATCCGGAAAAAGGCTCGGTGAGCCTGGCCGCCGGCCTCGGCTTCCTGCACAAGGTCGTGGTCGACCAGCACTTCTCGGAACGCCAGCGCCTGTCGCGCCTGCTGTCGGTGGTGGCCCAGAACCCCTATTTGCAGGGCATCGGCATCGACGAGGACACCGCGCTGGTGATCGAGCGCGGGGTCGGCATCGAAGTGCTGGGCGAAGGCGCCGTCACCATCGTCGACGGCCGCAACATGAGCACCAACCTGGCCGACATCGCCAACCGCGAGACGCCGGAACTGATCGACGTCCGCCTGCACCTGCTGCCGGCGGGCACCAAGTACCAACTGCCGCGCGAGGGCGACGAGACCGCGTCGCGCATCCCGCAGCCGCTGCTCGAGTTTTTGCAAAATGTAACGAAACGGAATCCGATCTCATGAGACTCATCGAACAACGTATCCTGCGCGGCCCGAATTTGTACGCCGCCACGCCCTGCGTGCTGGCCGTGCTGGACAGCGACGGCCACGACGACGTCGCCGGCCTCGGCGCCCGCCTGCTGGCCCTGCTGCCCGGCATGGCGCCGGAAGCGGCGGCGCGCCTGTCGGCCTGCAACAGCCCGCTCGACGCCCTCGAGCCGGTGGTCATGGAACTGCAGCGCCTCGCCGGCGCCCCGGGCGAATTCAGCCAGGCGCTCCGCGCCGCCAGCCAGCCCGGCCGCGTGCGCGTGGCGTGCGGCTACGCCATCGAGCAGGTGGCGGTCGAGGCGCTGCGCACCGGCCGCGAGCTGATCGCCGCGCTGGCCCGGCACGTGGACTACGACCTGGCCGCCGCGCTGGACGCGCTGCACGAGACGGCCCAGCGCCATGCGATCGGCACCAGCACCGGCGCGGTGATTGCGGCCGCCCGCAAGCGCGGCATCCCGAGCCAGCGCCTCACCGAAAACGCCAACCTGTTCCAGCTTGGCTGGGGCAGCCGCCAGAAGCGCCTGCAGGCGACCATCACCGGCGCCACCAGCAACATCGCGGTCGGCATCGCCAGCGACAAGCAGCTGACCAAGACCCTGCTCGACCAGGCCGGCTGCCCGGTCC
>Ga0265798_10000942_pt1 | contig 46601 bp, 44 predicted proteins | sample P3T30metagenome_FD_192430 | JGI IMG/M metagenome (GOLD analysis project Ga0265798, IMG submission 192430) | Plant litter microbial communities from East Loma Ridge, Irvine, California - P3 T30 | ecosystem: Environmental > Terrestrial > Plant litter > Unclassified | place: USA: California...
GCATGTTCAGCGAACGCCTGTATCCGGGCCCGCGCGCGGTGTTCGCCACCACGGTCATGCGCGAGAACCTGCTGGCCAATGGCCGCCTGACGCGCAGGATGCATAGCCATGACGGACACGTCGTGGTGCGCGTACCGCCCGGCGGCGAGCGCTTCTACGTTGCCGTAACCGGCAATGCCGACGAAGACGATACGGTCAGGCTGGTCGGCGATCCGTTCGACGCTTGAGTGCGCACGGCAACGTGCGAACACCTGTCATGCAGAAGACATATCTCACAAATACAATGTCTTTGTCTCTTTCCTGTGTTTCAAACAAAGCGCACGTTCATCCGTCGGCCTTGCGGCTGGCGGATTTTTTTCCGGGCGCGGGCGCCAAACTTCCCATGCTTCGGTGGACATTCAAAACGGAGCGTCAGCATCATCGACCGGAATCCGTTATTTACAAGGATTCTCATGCAAGCAGACCGCAATCCCGACCTGACCATGCGCGTACAGCGTGATCTGGCCGACAGTTACGATGAAGAGCTTGAGCTGGAACTCGACGATCGCGATCTCGATCCGGCCTCGCTGCTGCCGCAACCGACACGCAGCGCCGAAGAAAAAGAGGACCGTAGACGGTATTTTCATGAGCTGTTCCGACTTCAAGCGGAGCTGGTGAAGCTACAGGACTGGGTTGTCCATACAGGACACAAGGTGGTAATCCTGTTCGAGGGACGCGACGCCGCCGGCAAAGGCGGAGTGATCAAGCGAATTGCCCAGCGTCTGAACCCGCGCGTATGCCGGGTGGCCGCCCTGCCGGCGCCGAACAACCGCGAGCGCACGCAGTGGTACTTTCAGCGCTACGTGTCGCACTTGCCAGCGGCCGGCGAAATCGTGCTTTTCGATCGCAGCTGGTACAACCGAGCTGGCGTCGAACGCGTGATGGGCTTCTGTACCGACCAGCAATACGATGAATTCTTCGACACCGTCCCGGAATTCGAACGCATGCTGGTGCGCTCCGGTATTCAGCTGATCAAGTACTGGTTTTCGATATCGGATGAAGAACAAAATGCGCGTTTCCTGAGCCGGATCCACGACCCGTTGAAGCAATGGAAGCTCAGTCCCATGGACCTGGAGTCGCGCCGGCGCTGGGAAGAGTACACGCGCGCCAAAGAAATCATGCTCGAACGCACCCATATTCCCGAGGCACGCTGGTGGGTGGTGCAAGGCGTGGACAAGAAGCGCGCGCGTCTCAACTGCATTCACCATCTGCTCGGACAAATGCCCTATGTCGAGGTGGAACGACCGACCATCCTGCTGCCGGAGCGCGAATACCACGACGATTACGTACGGCGTCCGGTGCCGCCCGAAATCATTGTGCCTGAAGTGTACTAAAGCGCACACGCCGATGACATTGTCATCAAAGCGTCACAAATCGCGCTTAGCTTAACTACCAGTAGCGACCATCATTGAAATGGCATGTAGGCAGGCCGGCGCGAATATCATGGCCCAAGCGCTACGCGGCCGCCGCCATGACCGGTTATCGCCAACATCCGTGTTTATGACAGATGAGGACATCATGCTTATTCAACCTGTAGAACGCCGTCTGGCTCAACGGCCAGGCATCGCAGGCTCGGCACACCTGACTGAAATCGTCAGGGAGAGCTTGCTTATGCAACATACGACCGGCACTGTGAGTGCTATCGAATTTCTGAAAGCAAATACAATTGACGGCATCGTCATTCAACGTGTGCTTTCGGGTAATCCAGTGCGCGACGAGGACGTGCATGCGCTGTTGTCGTACCCAGCCGTATTTGAAACCTAGACCAGGCGACCGACGCTACCGAGTATCGATCTGAATCGCCACTAGTCTAGTAGAGACTTTCGAGCCTCAGAATTCTGTCTTACCTGAGAATTCCAAACGCAAATCGCCGGCAAACGCCGGCGATAGTTTTAGCGCTGATCTGGATCAACGCACGATGTTGGACATAAGATATGCTGGAGGCGAGGATGGGAGTCGAACCCATCTCCGCGGCTTTGCTGGCCGCTGTAAAACCGCGTTACTACCAAGGCGACATCATGAACGCAGCGCCCTGCAGAATTAGCGCTAACCGGCTAAAGTCGGCTTGAACGAGCCAAGAGTTGATCCTGCACAGCGAGTTGTTCGAATCCGCATAGGATTGCAAAAAGCTCGCCGAAGCGAGCCTTTGCGTATCACAAACGAGAAATTTCCATCAGGGAATTCCACTCCCACTCAATCATCAACCGCTCAGCTAAGTCTCTGAATTACCTAGCGATTTGCACCATCTTCTTGAACGCGTACCATGCCCGACACCATACGCGGGTGAGCGATATTACATCTGGCAGCGGCAGACACTACGTTGGCGTCGTGATATTGCCACTACTCCTTCATGCAGCGCCGTACGCGCATGATATTGCGACCGATCCGCTGCAGACGAGACCCGAAGTAATCAAGCTATACGGCGACGGAGGCGATTCAGTCGAACTGTCCAGCTAGTCGACGCAACGACAGGAGAGCCAATGCCGAGCCAGGCTGTGCGTGTACGTTCGACCGAGGGTCGATACCTGACTGACACCACCGATGCAGATGGCTACACCCAGTGGGTGGAGCGTGACGCGTGCGAGGCACTGGCCTTCGACCTTGTGCAGGACAGTGAAACATGAGCGCAACATCGAATACGCCTCCTCCTAAGCAGCCGTTGGCTACGGGTAGCATGAGCACCGAGGGCACTACCACGGTTGTGCCTATCAAAAAACCAGAGCTCAATTACGCGGACAAAAAAGTCCTATGCTCCGCGATGTGCAAGTGCCAAACCCAGCCTAATGTCGGTGCTGACGGACGATCACTTAAACAGGAATGTGTCTCTAGCGGACTCAAGGGGCTTGACGAGGCGCTCAATTATTCGAGCCCCTACAAGCCCGAGGTTACCTATGACATGACCAAACGGCCGCCCGAGCCGTTCATGGACAAGGAAGTAGCGACGAAGAACCGTAACCTTTTCCCGACATGGACACAGAAGATCTGGCCGCAGGACCCAAGTAGGCCAGTGCCATACAAGCGGGGCCGAGGGTACACTCGAAGGCCTGATGTCGTCATCGTCAATGACCCTACGAGACCTCCGACTCAGGACAATATCAAGCAGGTAGTAGAGATGAAGTTTCCAGGCGACCCATACGGACCGGGACAACGCGAGGCGTACGTCCGCATTGCCGGGGATCGGACGAAATGGTAGAGCTTGGGCTCGACGATTGTGACTGCAACCAGCGTGAGCCGGAGAAATCGAAGGTTCCAGTTGAAGAACTTGGCCTAGCGGCGGCGCTGCTTAGTCTGCTCTACGTGGTGGTGACGAGACGTCCTCCCCCAGCCGGCGTGCCCGCGTTTTAAGGATAAGATATGACCGAGTTGCCGTTCGACCCGCTTGAGCTGATGCGCAATAATCCTGCTGCGATGAACGTGCCTGGCGGGCTGCTGACCAAGAAGGGGGCACAACCCTATGTAGGGTGTGTGCCGGCCATTGTGGGCACATTGTTTTTTTCTGACGCGCACCTACCCGCAGTACGTAACGCTATTGCAGCGTGCTTCGAGTCCTACCAGCTTACCGTCAAACCGGAGTTCACTTGGCTTTTTCGCGAAGATCCCCCTGAGGGTCCGAGCAAGCAGCTTGTTGCGAAAGCGAAGCCGCTTGAGGCAATGCTGGCGGCCATGGACGAGGATGACGCGCTGAGCTTTCACTATACCAGCGGCAAACAGGCGCATGACGCCGGGTCGTGGGAATTCCAGGTCATTGGTCTGCCAGCTTGGCAAGCCAGTATGGGCGACTGGGGTCTATGCGGCTTGCGGTTTGCCGTACCACTGCTATTCGTCGAGGAACAACCTTCCAGATTTGTGAACCTATTTGTCGAATTCGCGCGACGCTTGCACGCAGTCCACGGCTATGCCGGGCACAGCTTGGTGCTTTCGGCCTTGCGCGACACGGAGAATCATGCATTCGAGGCGTTCCTGACGTCAAAACTGCGCGGTTTCGACGCAGGAAACTTAGTTGCTGGCGCAGCTAATGCGCGCAAAGGAATCAAGACTGTTGGATGGCTCACAGCGATTAACCATGGCTATCTTGAGAAAATAGGTGGCGAATCAACTTTACGCTCGGAATTGCCAATGGACTGGTTCGGGCTACACGATTATTGCGCTGGAGTTGTTATCCAAGCTGGTCCGCGGCCCGAGCCCGCGCCGGCAGATGCTCCACTCCCAGCGCTACTCGTACTGCCCAATATGCTTTTGCGGAGCATTCGCACTCCAGAAGTTGGGCTGCACTACGCATCCGCCAATAGCGAATCGCGGCTCATCGGCTGGGCTGCTACCCAATGGCTTCAGCGTTTCGACGTACCCGTCGAACAGATTATGGCGTTTAAGGCGAAACTGTTGGACGAACCAAAGTTGGCTGCGAATCGGTAACGGATGCATCGTAAGCCTGAGCTATAAATTACGTTGTTCTTGTGAATCGTCACGAGTTTGTTCGACGCGCGCGAGCCTTACGGTTTTGGACTTGATCAGAGCCTTTAGCAGCCAACTAAGGTAAGTGGTTGCGGTCGGATCTTAATTAATGTCCGGTTCAGGAATACGATACATTTACGCGAATACGACTGCCTTCCAGCTATACATACGCGCCGTCCTACAGCGGCAATGCCAAGCCAAAGTCTCTGGTTCTGAAGCTGTTGCAGAGTTCGTTCCCTGAAATCGAACCAGCTCACAGAAATACATGTCGGATCGCTAAAGCTCGCAAAAAAGCTCGCCGAAGCGAGCCTTTTTTAAAATTCAAAAGAATAGTTTCTCTTAGGAAGCCTCACTCCCACTCGATTATCAATGAATGCGCTAAGTGTTTGAAACGCTTAACCTTCAAGCCATCTTCTCAAGTCTGTACCATGCACAATACCATGCTAGCGCTAGCGATCCGTTACCTTGGAATATCAGGTATTTGCTTACCTTTTTTGTTGCGCTTTTAACGCTCTCGTCGGTGAGCCTTTTGCGCATGGCGATGCGAACGACCTGCTGTCAGCTTGTCTCAAACTGACTTGCCCCATATACCTGAGGCGATTTAGTCTTCGAAACGACTTCAGACAAGCTCTGCAGACACGCTGTTACATGTTGATGACGCGGACCAGCCGTACGCCCCATTCCTCGTCGGGATTGGTGGTGCCGTCTCCAAGGCGCTCCTGCAGCACCGCTACGCCCAGGTCTCGGCGCTTCGGCAACCTGTCTCGCTGCGCCGCATCCAGGGCAGCGCCGATCTCGGCATAGTAAAGGTCGGTGCAATAGACGGGCGCGCCCGGCTGCTGGCGCCATGAATCCGCGAGTGAACCGGCGTCGAAGGCATCCAGACCGGTATCGTTGACCAGCGCCATGGCGACCTCGCGATCGTGCTCGCGATCTGCGGCCACGGGAATCGCGATCCGGTCCGATGCTCCGGCAGGCTTCGCCTTCTTGGCGAGAGAAGCTGAGCCGATTGCATTCCATGCCTTGGCGATGGGGCGACCAAGCTGGTCGGCGACCCACAGGCTCTCGACCTGCCCTTGCTCGATGGCGTCGATTTTTTCGTCGCGGAAGGGATAGTAATTGGAGGTGTCGATCACCACGGTTTCCTCCGGGAGGCGAACGACCAACGACGCGATGCCGGGGATGCGGTTGAGTGGAATCGATAGAATGACCACATCTACATCAACCAGTGCGTTTTCAGTTGTCACAGCACGGGCGCCAAAGGACAGAAGTTCCGCATCAATCGCTGCGGGACCTCGCGAATTGGCCACCTTTACTTCATGGCCAGCCTGGCTCAGGCGCATGACGAGCGTCTTGCCGATGTGTCCCGTTCCCAAAATGCCGATTTTCATAAATTCCTCTTATGGACGATTACTGTGCTGTCACAATAGGGATAAACTCCGCCGAACACAAGAACCCACCAAAACGTGGGTAACCCACCAAAAGGTAAGTATATGTCGCATCGCGATTGGAAATGTGAGGATCCGAAGCAGCAGATTGTCTGGGCTGCTGCGACGAGCGAGGCGCTGCGCGTGCTTGAAGGCAAGTGGAAGATCGTCATCATCGTTCAACTCTTTGCGGCAAAGCAGCCGCTTCGATTCTCGGAGCTGGAGCGTCGTGTTGAAGGGGTGAATCAGAAAATGCTGATCCAACAGCTCAAAGAGCTGGAAAAGGACGGAATCGTTATACGAACAATCTATCCGCAGGTCCCTCCCAAGGTTGAATACGCACTGAGCGACATGGGATTAGCGCTTGGCCCATCAATTGAATGTTTGATTGACTGGTCGTTAATGCGTCGAAAGGTTCTTGATGCAGCCTCGACGGCTTGATTGCCTCTGGCTTCGTTGTGCTTTTCAAAGTTGGCAAGGCGGGATAGCGTGGCCTGTCGATACTGGTAATGGCGCCCGACAGGCTGCGAGATGCTCAACGGCTTATTTGCCTTTGGCAGCAGTCTTCAGCGCCGCGTACTCGACAGGCGCCCAAGAATACCCGGTAGACTCCTTGCGCACATGGCCAAGCCCGGGGAACGGATGATGGGCGGTGGCCACGAGCCATTGCTGCTGAGCGGCTTGCGCCAGGATCTTGCGGCGCGAGACGACCGCTTCTTTCGAAGAGACATCGACTGAGGTACTCTGATTTTTTCGGACACTCTTGTTCGGTAAAGTTCCCCATCAGGAGCCTTTAGGACGACATTGAAAAAGACGTACACCCCGGAACTCAAGGAAGAAGCCGTGAAGCTGGTGCTGGCGCAGGGCCTGTCCATTGAGCAGGCGGCGGCACGCGTCAGCATTCCAAAAGGGACGCTGGCCAATTGGGTGGCCGCAGCCAAACGCGGGCCGGACGTAGCAGCTGCACCTGGAAGCCGCTCCGTGGCCGAGCTAGAAGCGGAGAACGCGAAGCTGCGTAAGCAGCTGGCCCAAGCAGAAATGGAGCGGGACATCGTAAAAAAAGCGGCCGCGTACTTTGCGCAGGAGTCGCTGCCAAGTACGCGTGGATAAAGATAGTGCGACTCGAATTTCCTGACTATTCTGTGAAGCTGATGTGCAAGATATTGGACGTCTCGCGCAGCGGCTATTGCGACTCGCTGCGAGCCAAGCCATCGAGACGCGAGCAGGAAGACGTCCGGTTGAAAATCCTGATCACGGCAGTGCATCGGCAGACCCGTGAGACCTACGGGGTGCCGTGGATTAAACAGGAGCTTGCTGCACAGGGCCATGAGGTTGGTCGCGACCGTGTTCGCCGCCTGCGCCAGGAGCTCAATCTGCGCTGCAAGCAGCGGCGCAAATTCATCGCCACGACGAATTCGAACTACAACCTTCCAGTAGCTGAGAACCTGCTGGAACAGCGGTTCACGCCGAGCCGCCCCAACGAAGTATGGGTGACGGATATGACCTATGTGCCCACTGCCGAAGGCTGGCTTTACCTGGCCGGCGTGAAGGACATTTTTACCTGCGAGATCGTCGGTTACGCGATGGGCGAGCGCATGACGCAGGAGCTGACGACGCAGGCCCTGTGGCGCGCCGTGAGCCACAAGAGGCCGACGCCAGGGCTGATTCACCATTCGGACCGCGGAAGCCAATACTGCGCCCATGCTTACCAGGAGCTGTTGGCACAGTTCGGCATGCGCCCGTCGATGTCGCGCCGTGGGAACTGCTATGACAACGCGCCGATGGAAAGCTTCTGGGGCACGCTGAAGAATGAGCTTGTGCATCATCGTCGCTATGTCACCCGTGCTGAGGCGAAGGCGTCGATTCAGGAATACATCGAGATTGTCTACAACCGACAGCGGCGCCATTCCCGCATCGGCTTTGTTCCGCCAGCGTTGTTCGCTGAATCCTTCAGCGAACAACCGCAGGCGGCTTAAGACAAGCGTGTCCGTTATTGACAGTACACCTCACCACCTGGCCCGTACCGTCCCAGCACAAGCGTCTCCTGCCTGCCGTTGATTGATAATTATACCTGAGCGAGACCGCCCCGGGAGTTAGCACGTAGACGTACAGGCCATCGCGATCAGTGACCTTGTATGCCTTGTCTTTCGGCTACAGATTGCGCAGGGCTGTATCGGTTAGCATCTGGGACTCCTGATACCATGGTTGAACGAGTCCTTTTTGACGGCGATTTCCTCTGAAAATTCAATCAGTTAGGCCAATCGCGTACCATGTTTGAGTGATATGCATCAACATGGTATGTTCGAGTCATATGGTACTGGCTTCAGGCTCATGCCACGTCCGATCCCATCAAAATCCAATGCTTGAGCATTCCCGCACCTTCCAGCCGATGCCACCCTAGAATTAAAAAAGCCCCTGAAATCAGGGGCTTGACCATCTTCAATGCCTGAATCTGCCAGCTAATGCCGGGTCAGGAATCATTCCCACTCGATCGTCGCCGGCGGCTTGCCCGAAATGTCGTACACCACGCGATTGATGCCGCGCACTTCGTTGATGATGCGGTTCGACACCTTGCCCATCAGCGCGTGCGGCAGGTGCGCCCACTGCGCCGTCATGAAGTCCAGCGTCTGCACCGCGCGCAGCGCCACCACGTATTCGTAAGTACGGCCGTCGCCCATCACGCCCACCGATTTGACCGGCAGGAACACGGCAAACGCCTGGCTGGTCGCTTCGTACCAGTTGATCGGCGCCTTGCCGGCGTCGATGCCCGGCACGTGCGGCACTTCGAACGGGGTGTTGCGCAGTTCTTCGATGAAGATCGCATCGGCTTCGCGCAGCAGGTCGGCGTATTCCTTCTTGACTTCGCCCAGGATGCGCACGCCCAGGCCCGGGCCCGGGAACGGGTGACGGTAGACCATGTCGTGCGGCAGGCCCAGCGCGACGCCGAGTTTGCGCACTTCGTCCTTGAACAGTTCGCGCAGCGGCTCGAGCAGCTTCAGGTTCAGGGTTTCCGGCAGGCCGCCCACATTGTGGTGGCTCTTGATGGTCTGGCCCTTCTTGCCTTTGCCGGCCGACTCGATCACATCCGGATAGATGGTGCCCTGCGCCAGCCAGCGCGCATTGGTCAGCTTGCCCGCTTCGACCTGGAACACTTCGACGAACTCGCGGCCGATGATCTTGCGCTTCTGTTCCGGATCGGTGACGCCGGCCAGGTGGCCCATGAACTGCGCCTCGGCATCGATACGCACGACCTTGACGCCCAGGTTCTTCTCGAACATGTTCATCACCATCTTGCCCTCGTCCTTGCGCAGCAGGCCGTGGTCGACGAACACGCAGGTCAGCTGGTCGCCGATGGCGCGGTGGATCAGGGCAGCAGCGACGCTCGAGTCGACGCCGCCGGACAGGCCCAGGATCACCTCGTCGGTGCCGACCTGTTCGCGGATCTTGGCCACGGCTTCGCCGATGTAGTCAGGCATGTTCCAGTCCGACTTGCAGCCACAGATCTCGTGCACGAAGCGGCCGATGATGGCTTCGCCTTGCGAGGTGTGGGTCACTTCCGGGTGGAACTGCAGCGCGTAGAAGCGGCGCTCTTCGTCGGCCATCGCAGCAATCGCGCAGCTGTCGGTCGAGCCCATCAGCTTGAAGCCCGGCGGCATGTCCAGCACCTTGTCGCCATGGCTCATCCAGACCTTGAGCATGCCGTGGCCTTCGTTGGTGACGAAGTCATTGATGCCGTTGAGCAGCGCGGTATGGCCGCGGGCGCGCACTTCGGCGTAGCCGAATTCGCGCTTCAGGCCGTTCTCGACCTGGCCGCCCAGCTGGGCCGCCATGGTTTGCATGCCGTAGCAGATGCCGAGCACCGGGACGCCGGCTTCGAACACGGCTTGCGGGGCGCGTGGCGAGTCGCCTTCGAGGGTCGAGTTGTGGCTGCCCGAGAGGATGATGCCCGAGGCGCCGTATTCGCGGACGAATTCGTCGCTGACGTCGTAGGGGAAGACTTCGGAGAACACGCCGGCGTCGCGCACGCGGCGGGCGATCAGCTGGGTAACCTGGGAACCGAAATCGAGGATGAGGATTTTGGAGTGCATAGCGAATGTAGTGGTGTGCGTAGGGTGGACGGGCCTCCCGTCCACGCGTTCAACCGGTGCATGCGTTGGGTGGACGCGTGGACGGCAAAGCCGTCCACCCTACAAATTCGGGGGCAACGTGATGCCGGCGTTACGCGTCGGCGGCATAGCCGCCAACCCTACCCGGCGTCGTCATGTGAAGCTTATTCCGAACGGTAGTTCGGCGCTTCTTTCGTGATCTGCACGTCGTGCACGTGCGATTCGCGCATGCCGGCCGAGGTGATCTCGACGAACTCCGCCTTCTCGCGCAGGTCTTCGATGGTGGCGCAACCGCAGTAGCCCATCGACTGGCGCACGCCGCCGATCAGCTGGAAGATGATCGCCAGCACGCTGCCTTTGTAAGCGACGCGGCCCTCGATACCTTCCGGCACGAACTTGTCGGCCTTGGCCGAGGCTTCCTGGAAGTAGCGGTCGGCCGAACCGTCGGCCATCGCGCCCAGGCTGCCCATGCCGCGGTACGACTTGTAGCTGCGGCCCTGGTACAGGATGGTTTCGCCCGGCGCTTCGTCGGTGCCGGCGAACATGCTGCCCATCATGACGGTATGCGCGCCTGCTGCCAGTGCTTTCGAGATGTCGCCCGAGAAGCGGATGCCGCCGTCGGCGATGCACGGCACACCGGTGCCCGCCAGGGCTTCGGACACGTTCGAGATCGCAGTGATCTGCGGCACGCCGACGCCGGCGACGATGCGGGTGGTGCAGATCGAGCCAGGGCCGATGCCGACTTTCACCGCGTCAGCGCCGGCCTCGACCAGCGCCAGCGCGGCGGCCGCGGTGGCGATGTTGCCGCCGATGACGTCCACATGCGGGAAGCGTTGCTTGATCCATTTCACGCGGTCCAGGATGCCCTGCGAGTGGCCATGGGCGGTGTCGACCACCAGCACGTCCACGCCGGCCGCGACCAGCAGCTCGATGCGCTCTTCGTCGCGCGGGCCGACACCGGTGGCGGCGCCGACCAGCAGCTTGCCTTGCGAATCCTTCGATGCCAGCGGGTGCTCGTGCGACTTCTGGATGTCCTTCACGGTGATCAGGCCGCGCAGTTCGAAGTCGTCGTTGACCACCAGCACGCGCTCCAGGCGGTGCTTGTTCATCAGGCGCTTGGCTTCGGCGGTGTCCGCGTCCTCCTTCACGGTCACCAGCTTCTCGCGCGGCGTCATCTTGGCGCGCGCTTCGGCGTCCAGGTCTTCCTCGAAACGCAGGTCGCGGTTGGTGATGATGCCCACCACCTGCGTGCCCTCGACCACCGGGAAGCCGCTGATGCCGTGGTGCTCGGACAGTGCCAGCACTTCACGGATCTTCATGGTTGGCGGGATCGTGATCGGATCGCGCAGCACGCCTGCCTCGAAACGCTTGACGCGCGCCACTTCGCGCGCCTGGTCGGCCGGGCGCAGGTTCTTGTGGATGATGCCGATGCCGCCTTCCTGCGCCATCGCGATCGCCAGGCGCGATTCGGTGACGGTGTCCATCGCTGCCGACAGCAGCGGAATGTTCAGCGTGATGTTACGCGTGAGCTTGGTACGGAGGGAGGTTTGGGCCGGAAGAACGTTGGAGTAGGCCGGGACGAGCAGCACGTCATCGAAGGTGAGTGCTTTTTGGAGGAGACGCATAGTATTTCCTATAGGCGCAAAAGCAAATTATACAGAAAGTCTCCATGGCCGTCGCCGGGCTGGCCAAAATTATTATTGCTGGGCTGCACTTTGCGGTTGACTTCGGGCCGCGCGCATGGCGAAATCGGGCGGCTCAATCACGATTGCCGAACATGCCCTGCCACCGCCTCCACCTGACCGCCGCCGCCCTCTTCCTGCTCGCCGCCGCCGGCGCCCAGGCCCAGTACGTCTGGATCGAACCGAACGGCACGCGCCAGTATTCCGACCGCCCGCCGCCGCCGGGCACGCCGGCCAGCCGCATCCTGAAGGCGCCTGGCCGCGCCGCGCTTGCGCCTGCACCTGCCGAGGAGGCCGAACCCGGCGCAAAAGCCACCGCCAAGCCAGCGCCGACGCTGACCGAACGCGACGCCGCCTACCGCGAACGGATCAAGGCGCGCGGCGAACAGGAACGCAAGGATGAGGAAGCGGCGCGCAAGGAACGCGCACTGGCCGAGCGCTGCGAGACGGCGCGCCAGAACGCGGCCGCGCTGGCCTCGGGCACGCGCATCGCGCAGTACGGAGCGGACGGCGAGCGCCGCTATCTGACGGACGAAGAAAAGGCCGAGCGCATGGCCCGCGCCAACCGGGCGCTGCAGGATTGCCGCTGAGCCCGGCGCCAGGGAATCAGGCGCCCTGCGCCGCTTCCTTCCTGGCCGCGCGCTTGCGGCGCGAGTCCTTGGGATCGGCCACCAGCGGCCGGTAGATCTCGATGCGGTCGCGTGCGCGCAGCACGGTGTCGAGGGTCTTTTTCTTGGCGTAGATGCCGACCGGCTGAGTGCTCAGGTTAATCTCCGGGAAAGCTTCCAGAACGCCGCTCTGCTCGATCGCTTCGCCGATCGTGGTGCCGGCCGCCACGTCGAGCGCACGCAGCCATTCCTGGCGCGCGGTGGCGTAGCAGACCATCACGCCGATGCGTTCGGCCACCGGCTGCACAGGGTCAGCCATACACCGCCTCGGCCCGCTTGCAGAACGAGTCGACCATGCTGTTGGCGATCATGCCGAACACCGGTCCCACGATCTGCGCCAGGATGATGCTGGAGAATTCGTACTGCAGATCGAAGTCGATCTTGCAGGCGTCTTCACGCAGCGACTTGAAAGTCCAGACCCCTTCCATCATCTTGAACGGACCGTCGACCAGGTGCATCTTCATCTGGGTCGGACGCTGGTTGTGGTTGGAGGTGGTAAAGCTCTGTTTCACGCCGTGGAAGTTGATCTGCAGCGAGGCGACCAGCTTGTCATCGGTGCGTTCGATAACATTCACGCCGCCGCACCAGGGAAGGAACTTCGGATAATCTTCCACCTTGGCCACCAGGTCGAACATCTGTTCCGAGCTATAACCGAGGAAAACTGATTTGTGCACTACTGCCATTGGTCAACCGTTTGTTATGATGTTGGTCAAGTTGCATGTCACGCCACCCTGGCGCGACAGCCGTAGTTTAACCGACACGCGAATTTTCGCCTTTTCATGAGTATCGCTGACAATAAAAAAGCATTTTTCGACTACTTCATCGAGGACCGCTACGAAGCCGGCCTGGTGCTGGAGGGTTGGGAAGTCAAAGCCATCCGCGACGGGCGGGTGCAGATCAAGGAAGCTTACGTGCTCGTCCGTAGTGGCGAGCTGTACCTGTTCGGTGCGCACGTGAGCGCGCTCACCACCACGTCCACCTTCAGCCATCCGGAAGCGCTGCGTTCGCGCAAGCTGCTGCTGCACCGCGCCGAGATCGACAAGCTGATCGGTAAGGTGGAGCGTTCCGGCTACACGCTGGTGCCGCTCAACCTGCACTTCAAGAAGGGCCGCGTGAAGTGCGAAATCGGCCTGGCCAAGGGCAAGAAGCAGCACGACAAGCGCGCCACCGAAAAAGACCGCGACGCCAAGCGCGAGGTCGATTCGGCGATGAAGCAGAACCGCCGCTGATCCTGGTACGGCAGCGCGCAGCCGCCCTTTCCTGCCCTCCCAAAAAAAACGGCGCCATTCCCGGCGCCGCTTTTCCCTTTACACCTTCTCGAGCGCCGGCGTTCGCGCGCTCAGCACGCTCAGGCGCCACGCCGCGAAGCTCAGCGCCAGTCCCACCGCCACGCCCAGCGCCAGCTTGAGCGCACTGCCGAACAGCAGCGGCGCCACCAGCCCCGACACCAGCGCGAAGGACATCATCTGGATGAAGCCGACCATCGAGGCCGCCAGCCCGCGGTTATTCGGGAACAGCCCCATCGCGGTCAGCTGGATCGCCGGCATCGCCACCGCCAGGCCGAAGGTGTAGACGAACAGCGGCAGCGTGGCCCACGGCACCGCGGCCGTGAACAGCGCGTTGTAGCCGACATTGAAGGCCACGCCTGCTGCCATCACGCCATAGCCCAGCCACATCATGCGCGCTGGCGTGCTGCCGTGGGCGCGCTTGCCGCCCCAGGCCGAGCCGACCACCATGCCGCCGATCAGCGGGATGAACATCCAGGCGAACGCCGTTTCCGGCAGGCCCAGGATTTCCATCACGAAGTTGGAGGCCGAGCCGATGTACAGCGACAGGCCGCCGAAAGCCAGGCCGACCGACAGCGACAGCAGCACGAACTGCGGGTTGCGCAGCACCAGCAGGTAGTTGCGGCCGATCGTGCCCGGATGGAAGGCCTGGCGTTTTTCACGCGGCAGGCTTTCGTCCAGCATCTTGAAGCACAGCGCGATCATCAGCGCGCCGAACAGCGCCAGGAACAGGAAGGTCGAGCGCCAGCCGAAGCTCACGTGCAGCCAGCCGCCCAGGATCGGGGCGATCGCCGGCGCCAGGCCGAACACCATCATGATGTGCGACATCATGCGCTGCGCCTGCGGGCCGGCGAAGCGGTCCTGCACGATGGCCTGGCCGATCACCGAGCCGGCGCCGGCCGACAGGCCCTGCAGCGCGCGGAACACCAGCAGCCAGCCGAAGGTCGGAGCCCAGGCCGCGCCGATCGAGGCCAGCGTGTAGACGGTGAGCGCCACCAGGATCACCGGACGGCGCCCGAAGGTGTCGGACAGGGTGCCGTAGAACAGCATCATGAAGGCAAAGCAGAACAGGAACACGCTCAGCGTCTGCTGCACCGCCACCGGGCCGACGCCATATTCCTGGCCGATGGCCGGCATCGACGGCAGATAGGTGTCGATCGCCAGGGCCCCGATCATGCCGAGGCAGGCGAGGATGACTGTGAGAATTCTTTGCATGGAACGGCGCTTTCGAGGTCAGACCCGGCGCCGCACGATGCGCGCCGAGGGGGACGGGATTGTACGCCATTCCAGATTTCATTTCTTAGCCGCCCTCTTTTTCTCCCTGCAACGACATGCCGAAACGCTCGAAGCGCGGCAGCCAGTTGCCCAGGTAGTCGGCCGACACCAGCACCCGCACCGCGCGCCCGATCAGTTTCTCGCGCGGGACCAGGCCGATGTAGCGCGAATCGCGGCTGTCGTCGCGGTTGTCGCCCAACATCAGATACTGGTCGGCCGGAATGTGCAGCGGGCCGAAGTCGCGCCGCGCCGGCGCCTGCGGCAGCACCTGCACCCGTTGATGGCTGCCGGCCACGTGCTCGTCGAGGCGCAGCGCCGCCAGTTCCTGGCCGCCGGCGCGCTCGCGCACGGCTTCGATATCGGTATAGGTCGCCTCGACGCCGTTGATCACCAGCCGGTCGCCGCGCATCTCGACCAGGTCGCCCGGCACCGCCAGCACGCGCTTGATCAGGCGCGTGCCGTCCTCGGGCGAGGTGAAGGTCACCACGTCCCCACGCTCGGGCTCGCCAAGGCGCGCCACGCTCACGTCGGTCAATGGTATCTTCAGGTCGAACGCCACCCGGTTGACGAACACCACGTCGCCCTCGAGCAGGTTGGGCCGCATCGAGCCGGTCGGGATCGGGTTCCAGTCGGCCACGGCGGTGCGGAACACGCCGAACAGCAGAAGGAACGCCAGGAAGCCCTTGTTGGCGCGCAGGAAGTTTTTCACGGTAATCTCCTCGGGAGAATGGATGGGTGAAAACGTTATACGCAGTTCCGCTTTAACGATGCTTAATTTGCAAACGATGATGCACCGGGCATGACCAGGCCGGCGCTGCGCGCACGCTTGAAGAACATGTAACCACGCTGTCATATTCGACAACTACACTGCCTGCGCACAGACTACGACGCAGACCAATGGACATGAAAAACAAGGCCATCGAGGCTGACCAGAAGATGCTCCCCGACCGCGGCACATACCTGAACCGGGAATTGTCGCTGCTCGAATTCAACCGCCGCGTACTGGCCCAGGCCGAAGACCCGGCGATTCCCCTGCTCGAACGGCTGCGCTTTTTATGCATCGTGGCCAGCAACCTCGACGAGTTCTTCGAAGTGCGCGTGGCCAGCCTGCTGGCCCAGCACCAGATCGACCGCGCCGACGGCCTGCCCGACGGCCTGACGGCCGACCTGGAACGCGCCAGCGCCGAGTGCCGCCACCTGATCGCGCGCCAGTACAGCCTGTACAACAACGAGATCACGCCCAAGCTGTCCGAGCACGGCATCCACCTGCTGCACCGTAGCGAACGCAACGCGGCCCAGCGCGCCTGGGTCAAGCAGTACTTCGACCGCGAAGTGCGCCCGCTGCTGACCCCCATCGGCCTCGATCCGGCCCACCCCTTCCCGCGCGTGATCAACAAGAGCCTGAACTTCATCGTCGAGCTGGCGGGCAAGGACGCGTTCGGGCGCGGCTCGGGCATCGCGATCATGAAGGCGCCGCGCGTGCTGCCGCGCGTGATTCGTCTGCCGGACGAGCTGTCCGATAAAAAAGGCGTCTCCTACTGCCTGCTGTCGTCGGTGATCCAGGCCCACATGGCCGACCTGTTCACCGGGCGCGAAGTGGTGTCGTACTCGCAGTTCCGGGTCACCCGCAACAGCGACCTGTGGGTCGACGAAGAAGAGGTCAAGAACCTGCGCCAGGCCCTGCAGAGCGAACTGCACAGCCGCCAGTACGGCTTCGCGGTGCGCCTCGAAGTGGGCCGCGCCTGTCCGGCCCACCTGGCCGATTTCCTGCTCAACCAGTTCGACATCGACCGCAGCCGCCTGTTCCAGGTCGACGGCCCGGTGAACCTGGGCCGCCTGCTCGAAATCGCCAATACCCACGACCAGGCCGAACTCAAGTTTCCGCCCTACGTCGCCAACTATCCGGGCAAGCTGTCCGGCCCCGACCTGTTCGCCACGCTGCGCAAGCACGACGCGCTGCTGCACCACCCGTTCGAATCGTTCCAGCCGGTGATCAACTTCATCCAGTGCGCGGCGGCCGATCCCAGCGTGGTGGCGATCAAGCAGACCATCTACCGCGCCGGCAGCAATTCGGAACTGATGGAAGCACTGATCGCGGCCGCGCGGCGCGGCAAGGAAGTCACCGTCATCGTCGAACTGATGGCGCGCTTCGACGAAGAGGCCAACATCAACTGGGCCGAAAAGCTCGAGCAGGCCGGGGCCCAGGTGGTGTACGGCGTGGTGGGCCTGAAGACCCACGCCAAGATGGCGCTGGTGCTGCGCCGCGAACCGGGCGGCCTGCGCCGCTACGCCCACCTCGGCACCGGCAACTACAACACCACCACCGCCAAGTTCTACACCGATTTCGGCCTGCTCACGGCCGACCCCGACCTGACCGCGGACGTCAACGAGGTATTCATCCACCTCACCAGCATGACCCGCCCCAAGCAGCTCACCAGCATCTGGCTGGCGCCGTTCTCGCTGCACAAGGAGATCGTGCGCGCGATCCGCAACGAGACCGAACTGGCGCGCGCCGGCAAACCGGCGCGCATCATCGCCAAGATGAATTCCCTGACCGACGAATCGGTGATCAAGGCGCTGTACGAAGCCTCCAACGCAGGCGTGAAAATCGACCTGATCATCCGTGGCGCCTGCTCGCTGCGCCCCGGGGTGGAAGGCATGTCCGAGAACATCAAGGTGCGCTCGATCGTCGGGCGCTTTCTGGAGCACACGCGGATCTACTACTTCCGCAACGACCTGAAACACGATGTGGTCCTGAGCAGCGCGGACTGGATGAACCGCAACCTGTTCCGCCGGGTCGAAGTGGCGTTCCCGGTGCGCGCGCCGGCGCTCAAGCGGCGCGTGATGCGCGAAGGCCTGCATCCCTACCTGAAGGACAACGTCAACGCCTGGGAACTGTCCTCGGACGGCCGCTACCGCCGGCGCAAGGCGCGCGGCAAGGGCGCCGACTACAGCGCCCAGCAGGTGCTGATGGACATGCTCGGCGCCGCTGCGGTCGCCGCCACCGAAAACGCCAACAACAAGGAGGAAGACCATGGAACTGATCCTGTGGCGCCACGCTGAAGCCGAGCCGCATGACCCGGAGCGCGACCTGCAGCGTGCGCTGACGCCGAAGGGCATGCGCCACGCGGCGCGCATGGGCGCCTGGCTGGACCGCAAGCTGCCGGGCGACTGCCGGGTGCTGGTGAGTCCGGCCACGCGCTGCATCCAGACCGTCGACGCGCTTGGACGGCGCTACAAGGTGGTCGACGAGCTGGGGCCGGAATCGACGGCGGAAGCGATCATTGCGGCGGCCGGGTGGCCGGAGCATCGCCAGCCGGTGCTGATCGTCGGCCACCAGCCACTGCTGGGACAAGTGGCCTCGATGGTGCTGTGTGGCGGCAAGCAGGATTGGCGCATCCGCAAGGCCAGCGTGTTCTGGATCGAGCACAAGGAAAGTGACGGCGTGCCGTATATCCGGCTGGTGGCGGGGCCGGACGTGATTGGCAAATTGCGCTGACAGGCAACTGAACGTTGAACGCGTGGACGGGAAACCCGTCCACCTTACCGGACCTGGAATCCTATTCCGACGTCACCCCAGAAACACTCTTCCTTCTCGAACCACGGCGCCAGCGTCGGATGCTTGGCCAGCAGATCGCGCGGCAGGTCGATCTCGATGCGCCCTTTCATGCGCAGCCGCAGGCCATCCAGATCGTTATCCGCGCGCGCATGCATCAACACCACCGCCAAGCGCAGCGCCAGCACCGCACGCGCCAGGTCCGGCTCCACCAGCGCTTCGCGGATCTTGCGCAGATTGCCCTTCTGCCCCAGGACGAAGGTCGCCAGCATGCGCTGCTCGCGCGTGGTAAAGCCACCCAGATCCGCATGCTCGACAATGTAGGCGCCGTGCTTGTGCGCCCCGCTCATCGAAATCGCCAGCCCGGTCTCGTGCAGCATCGCGCTCCAGGCCAGGTAGTGGTGATGATTGTCCGCCTGCGGCTGCAGGCGCTCGTACAGCAGCGCGGCGATGCCGGCGGTGCGCAGCGCGCGCTGGGTGTCGACCCGGAAGCGGCCCATGAACGCGCGGATCGCGGCGTCGCGCCGGTCGCGCCGGTTGGCGCGCAGTTCCAGGTCCGACAGCACGCCCAGGCGCAGCCCGGCGTTGATCGCCTGCAGGCGCTCGACCTTCAGCTCCTGCATCGCGCCAATCAGGACCGTCAGCCCACCCACCATCACCGGCACCCGCTCGCGCTTCACGCCCGGCATGTTGAACGCCTCGACGTGGCCCAGTTCGAGCAGGATGTCGCGCAGCGCGTGCAGGCTGGCCTGCGACACGGTGCCGTCGCCGATCGCATTGCGCGAGATGACTTCGGAAATCGCGCGCATGGTGCCCGACGAACCATAGGCCGCATCCCAGCCCTGCGCCTGGTAGGCGGCAGCGGCGTCCTCGAAGCGGGCGCGCGCGGCGGTGACGGCGGCGTCGAAATTGCGCGCCGTGATGCGGCCGTCGGCGAAGTAGGCGCGCGTCTGCGGCTGGGTGCCGATGCCGAACGACTCGACCAGCTGGATTTCGGACCCGGTGCCGGCGATCACCTCGGTCGAGCCGCCACCGATGTCGACCACCAGGCGCCGCTCGTCCAGGCGCTCGATGGCGCGCGCCACGCCCATGTAGATCAGGCGCCCCTCTTCCTCGCCCGAGATGATCTCGATCGGATAGCCGATCGCCTTTTCGGCCAGCGGCAGCAGCACGTCGGCGTTGCCCGCCACGCGCATGGTGTTGGTGGCCACCACGCGCACGGCGTCGAGCTGGTATTCGTCGAGGATGCGGCGGAAGTCTTCCAGGCAGCGCAGCGCGCTGCGCATGGCGACGTCGCTGAGCATGTTGTCGCCGTCGAGCCCCGCCGCCAGGCGGATCGGGTCGCGCGCGGTGCGCACGATGTGCATGCGCCCGCCCGCGGGCTCGCCGATGTGCAGGCGGAAGCTGTTGGACCCGAGGTCGACTGCTGCAAACATGTGGCCCTTTCGATGATGGTCAGGCGCACGCTGCCGCGCGCCGGTATTGAGGCGCCAAGTATACAGCCTGGACCGGGTGGGGCCAACTACGGCGCGTAGCGAACGCGCCGGTTCAGGAGGAATGTGGCGCGACGCGCGCGCTCAGCGGCGCGAAGGCTGGCGCCGCAGGCCGTACCACAGGCACAGCAACGCCGGGATGCCGAGTGCCACGGCCGATACCGCGTCCCAGACGCCGTCGCCCAGCAGCGCCGAGATCAGGCCGATGGTGGTGAGGATGGCGAGCATGATCGGCGCGCCCCAGATCTGCATCGGGGACTTGATCATGACGCCTCCTGTCCGCGCGCCAGCGCCGGGATCGCGGCATCGTCTGCCGCCTTTTTACCATCAAGCTTGGCAGCCACCTTGGCCGCCTTGCCGCGCTTGAGCCACAGGTACAGCCCCGTGACCAGGATCACGATGGTGGCGATGTCGAGCAGCGCCCACAGCAGCTTCATGGGCTGTCCGCCGTAGTCGCCGAAGTGCAGCGGCTGCGACACCAGGAGCGCGGTCAGGTACCACGGCAGTTCCGGCGCGTCGGTCAGTTCGCCGGTGTTGGCGTCGACCAGCACCGGCCGGTACAGGCGCGAGCTGAACGGCTCGTTGCCGTTCATGAAGATGCCGTAGTGGTGTGCGCTGCTGAAGTCGGTGCCGGGGAAGGCGACGAAGGCCACGCGCATGCCGGGCAGCGCCGCCTTGGCGGTCTCGATCGCGTCGTGCACCGAGGCTGTGTGCGGCAGCGGCGCCTTGCCTTCGTACTTGTGCAGGATCTGCGCCAGCTCGGTGTGCTGGTAGTACTTGAGCAGCAGGTCGCCCCAGGTATTGATCACGCCGGTGGCGCCGACCACCAGCAGCCAGACCATGGTCACGATGCCGAGCATATTGTGCATGTCCAGCCACTTCAGGCGGCTCGAGCGCTCGCGCCGCACGGTGCCGAAGTCGAGTTTGCGCATGAAGGGCGCGTACAGCACCACGCCGCTGATGATCGCGACCAGCAGCAACAATCCCATGAAGCCGAGGAACAGCATGCCCGGCAGGCCCATGAACAGGTCGACGTGCAGCGCCAGCATGGTCGACATGAAGGCGCCGCCTTCGAACGCCGGCTCGGTGATCACCTTGGTGGTGCGGGCGTCGACCGCGATCGGCTTGTAGTCGTGGTCGTGCATGTGGTCGGCCAGCGTCACGTTCCAGATCTCGGGCACGTCGGCTTCCTGCGAGATGAACATCGGCTTCTTGCTCGGATACAGCTCTTTTGCCGACGCGATCACGGCATCGACGTTCCCCTGCGGCATGGGCGTGGACAGCGCCGGTGGCTCGACTTCGTTGCCGAGCAGATGAGCGATTTCGTGGGAATAGATCAGCGGCAGACCGGTCAGGCACAGCAGCAGCATGAAGACGGTGCAAACCAGGCTGCTCCACTTGTGGATCCAGCCCCAGCGGCGCAGGGAGACGGGCGACATGTCGGTAAGTAAAAATGCGGACCACGAATAGTAATCGTTCTCATTTACATAAGCAAGCATCGGGTCTAGAATGCGCGCTTGAGCATGACCATCCATATTGCATAACAAGACCAATCCAGAGAACGCCATGAAACCGCAACGCTTCGCCCGCACTCCCCTCGCCCTGGCCGCCGGCCTGCTGGTTGCCAGCACCGCGCTCGCTCAAGACAACCAGGACGCCGTCAACGAACCCATCTCGACCGTGGTGATCAGCGCCTCGGCCGACGCGTCGGCGCAGGGTCTGCCTGCCGCCTACGCCGGCGGCCAGGTGGCGCGCGGCGGGCGCCTCGGCCTGCTGGGCAACGTCGACATCATGGACACGCCCTTCAACAGCACCAACTACACCAGCGCCCTGATCCAGGACCAGCAGGCGCGCAGCGTCGCCGACGTGGTGCAGAACGATCCGTCGGTGCGGGTGGCGCGCGGCTTCGGCAACTACCAGGAGCTGTACATGATCCGCGGCTTCCCGGTCGGCTCGGACGACACCGCGTATAACGGCCTGTACGGCCTGCTGCCGCGCCAGTTCGTCGCGACCGAACTGGTCGAGCGGGTGGAAGTGCTGCGCGGCGCTCACAGCTTCATCAACGGCGCCGCCCCGGCCGGCGGCAGCATCGGCGGTTCGATCAACCTGCTGCCCAAGCGCGCGCCGAACACGGAACTCAGTGAAGTCACGCTCGGCATCGAGAGCGGTGGCCAGGGCTACGGCGCGCTGGACCTGGGCCGCCGCTTCGGCGAAGAAGGCCGCGCCGGCGTGCGCGTCAACGTGGCGCACCGCGAAGGCGACACCGCGGTCGACCGCGAACGCCGCGAGCTGAGCGTGTATTCGCTGGGCGTGGACTACCGCGGCCGCGGCTACCGCCTGTCGGCCGACGTCGGCCACCAGGACCATCAGCTCGACAACGCGCGTCCGAGCGTGACGCTCGGCGCCACCGTGCCGATGATCGCGGCGCCGAAGGCCGACCGCAACTTCGCCCAGCCGTGGACCGTCTCGGAAGAACGCCACACCTTCGGTACCGTGCGCGCCGAAATCGATCTGGCCGGCGGCGCAGTCGCCTGGGCGGCAGCCGGCGCGCGCAACGGCCAGGAATACAACGAGCTGGCCTCGATCACGGTCAGCAACGCCAACGGCGACGGCACCATGAGCCGCTTCGACAACATCCGCGAAGACCAGGTGCGCACCGGCGAAGTCGGCGTGCGCGGCGCGCTGCGCACCGGCGCCGTCAAGCACATGCTCAGCGCCTCGGCCTCGGGCTTTCATTCCGAGTCGCGCAACGCCTACGGCATGAGCGACTTCGCCGGCTTCGGCTCCAACGTCTACGCCCCGCGCGACGTCGCTGCGCCGTCGTCCGCCTTCTTCACCGGCGGCGACATGATGAATCCACTGGTGACCGGCAAGACCATCCTGTCCAGCTTCGCCATCGCAGACACGCTGTCGTTCATCGACGACACGCTGCTGTTCAACGTCGGCCTGCGCCACCAGCGCCTGAAGGACTTCAGCTACGACTACAACACTGGCCTTGAAAACGCCGGCTACGAAGCCAGCAAAAACACGCCGTTCGCCGCGGTCGTGTTCAAGCTGCGCAAGGACCTGTCGCTGTACGCCAACTACAGCGAAGGCCTGCAGCGCGGCCAGGAAGCGCCGGGCCGCGATCCGAACAACCCGGGCGCCGTCCTCAACCCGGGCATCAAGACCGCGCCGTACGTCTCGCGCCAGCGCGAGATCGGCGCCAAGTACGACAGCGGCCGTTACGGCGTGAGCGCTGCGCTGTTCACCACCAGCCAGCCGAGCGCCTACCTCGAGAACCGCGTGTTCGGCGTGTTTGGCGAGCAGCGCAACCGCGGCCTGGAGCTGTCGGTATTCGGCAATCCGACCCGCGGCTTGCGCCTGCTGGGCGGCCTGACGCTGCTCGACGCCGAGCAGCGCCGCACCCTGAACGGCACCTACAACGGCAATGACGCCATCGGCGTGCCGAAGACCCAGCTGAACATCGGCGCCGACTGGGACGTGCCGAACGTCGAAGGCCTGTCGCTCAATGCGCGCACGGTGTACACGGCGAAGCAGTACGCCGATGCTGCCAACACCCAGCAACTTCCGTCGTGGGCCCGCGTCGACCTGGGCGCGACGTACCGCACCCGCTTCATGGAGCGTGAGCTGACCGTGCGCGCGCGGGTCGACAACGTGGCGGATCGCGACTACTGGGCATCGGCCGGCGGCTATCCGGGCTCGGGCTACCTGGTGCTGGCTGCGCCGCGCACCTTCACGCTGTCGGCGACCGTCGGCTTCTAAGCCGCTCTGGAGGGAGGCGCGACGGCGCTTCCCGCTCCTTCATGATGCGCGCAGGTCGTCCTTGACGGCATTGCGCGCCATGCGATCGACCATCCCGGGCGCGATCAGCTTGAGCCAGCGTCCCAGCTTGCCTGGCGCCGTCATTACCACTTCACGTTTGCGCCGCTCGAGTGCCGCCAGGATCAGGCGTGCGCACTCCTCCACCGGCATCGCCTTCTCTTCCTTCAGCGCGCTCACGCCCGCCTCTTCGCCGCGCGCATTGAAACCGCGCTGGCGGATGCGCGTCGCCACCACGCCCGGATAGGCGGTGGTCACACTGACCCCGCTTGGGGCCAGCTCCACCCGCAGCGCCTCGAAAAACCCGCTCAGCGCGAACTTGGTGGCGCAGTACGCAGTGCGCCCCGGCACGCCGACCAGGCCGGCCAGCGACGACACCGCGACGATGCTGCCGCGCGCGTCCTTCAAATGCGGCAGCGCGGCCTGGGTACACCACACGCTGCCCCACAGGTTCACCCGCATCAGCTCCTCGTACCAGCCCAGGTCGTCGACCTCGTCGAACAGCGCGTGCGCCGAGCGCCCGGCGTTGTTGATCAGGACGTCGATGCGCCCGAAGCGCGTCATCGCAGTGCGGATCAGGCGCCGGCAGTCGTCCTGGATGCCGATATCAATCGCTACGCTCAGCGTCTGCGCCCCCAGCGCCTGGCACTGGCCTGCCACGGTATCGAGCAGCGGCGCGCCGCGCGCGGCCAGCACCAGCGCCACCTTTGCACCTTCGCGTGCGGCCAGCTGGCGCGCCATCTCGGCGCCGATGCCGTCCGATGCGCCGGTGATGACGACCACGCGTGTCACCGCTGCGCCTTCACGATCTGCAGTGCGCTGGCGATCACGGTGCTCATGTCGCCCAGGTTGGCCGGCACGATCAGGGTGTTGTTGGTCTTGGCCAGGTTGGCGAAGGCGTCGACGTAGTGCTCGGCCACGCGCAGGCTGACCGCGTCGATCCCGCCCGGCGCATTGATCGCGTCGCCCACCTGGCGCAGCGCGGTGGCGCTGGCCTCGGCCAGGGCCACGATCGCATTGGCTTCGCCGTGGGCGCGGTTGATGGCCGCCTGCTGCTCGCCTTCCGAGCGCGCGATCGCCGCTTCGCGTTCGCCGCTGGCGATGTTGATCTGTTCCTGGCGCCGGCCTTCGGACGCGGCGATCAGCGCGCGCTTGCCGCGTTCGGCCGTGATCTGGGCCTGCATCGCCTGCAGGATCTCGGCCGGCGGGGTCAGGTCCTTGATCTCGTAGCGCAGCACCTTGACGCCCCAGTTGGCGGCCGATTCGTCGATCGCGTTGACGATGGTGGTGTTGATGTGGTCGCGCTCTTCGAAGGTCTTGTCCAGCTCCATGCGCCCGATCACCGAGCGCAGCGTGGTCTGGGCCAGCTGGGTGATGGCCTGGATGTAGTTCGACGAACCGTACGAGGCGCGCATGGCGTCCGTGACCTGGAAGTACAGGATGCCGTCCACCTGCAGCTGCGTGTTGTCCTTGGTGATGCAGACCTGCGGCGGGACGTCGAGCGGGATCTCCTTCAGGCTGTGGCGATAGGCGATGCGGTCGACGAACGGCACCACGATGTTCAGGCCCGGCGCCAGCGTCGCGTGGTACTTGCCGAGGCGCTCGACCACCCACGCGTTCTGCTGCGGTACCACGTTGATGGTCTTGAAGACGAAGACCAGTGCGATGACGAAGATCACCAGTGCGACGGTGCTGAAGGACAGTTCCATGTGCATCCCTTTCTTGTTGTGTGCGTTGTTGCGATTGCGGTTGCTGCTTTCGGTTCAGGGCCGGGCCACGATCAGGACGTTGCCGCGCACTTCGACGATGCGGTACTCGCCCGGCGCGGGCTCGAGGCCGTCCTGCAGCTCGACGTCCCACAGCGCGCCGCGGTACATCACGCGCGCGCGCCGCTCGTGCCACTGCGGCACGGCCACGTGCGCGCCGATGTCGAGATTGACGTTGGGGTCGTTGGCGGCCTCGCCGCGGCGCGAGAGCGCAAAGCGGCTGCGCCGCAACAGCACCGTGGTCAGCACGCCGACCAGCGCCGCGGCCAGCGTCTGCAGCGGCCCGCTGGCCCCAAGCCAGGCGGCGAGCGCGCCAGCCAGCAGGCCGAGCGCGATCATCAACAGATAGAAGGTGCCTATGAACAGCTCGGCCACCACCAGGATGCCGGCGCCGATCAGCCAGTAACTCCAGTCGGACATGCGATACGTCTCCTTGTTGTCGTTATCGTGAAATGAAAAAACCCTCGCTACCCGAAGCGGGTAGCGAGGGTTTTGCGGCACCGGACGATCGGTGAAAAAGTCGGTTTGTCCGGTATGCGCGTCATTGCCGCCAGTGTAGCATCGGCGGAACGCAGCGTGCGGCTTGTGCAGGTGCAGTTACGAGGACTGGTTCGCCGCCAGCTTCTGCCAGGTCTCGATCACCGAGTCCGGATTGAGCGACATCGACTCGATGCCCTGCTCCACCAGCCACTCGGCGAAGTCCGGATTGTCCGACGGCCCCTGGCCGCAGATGCCGACGTACTTGCCCTTTGCCTGGCAAGCCTTGATCGCCAGCGACAGCATGGCTTTCACGGCCGGATCGCGTTCGTCGAAGTCCTTGGCCAGCAGCTCCATGCCGGAGTCGCGGTCCAGGCCCAGGGTCAGCTGGGTCAGGTCGTTCGAGCCGATCGAGAAGCCGTCGAAGTACTCCAGGAACTGCTCGGCCAGGATGGCGTTGGACGGCACTTCGCACATCATGATGACGCGCAGGCCGTTTTCGCCGCGCTTCAGGCCATACTTGGCCAGCAGGCCGATCACCTTCTCGGCCTGTCCCAGGGTGCGCACGAACGGGATCATGAGCTCGACGTTGGTCAGGCCCATCTCTTCGCGCACCCGCTTCATCGCCAGGCATTCCATCTCGAAGGCTTCGGCGAAGTCCTCGGCCAGGTAGCGTGCGGCGCCGCGGAAGCCCAGCATCGGGTTTTCTTCGTCCGGCTCGTAGCGCGAACCGCCGATCAGCTTCTTGTACTCGTTCGACTTGAAGTCGGACAGGCGCACGATCACTGGCTTGGGCCAGAAGGCGGCGGCAATCGTCGCCACGCCTTCGGCCAGCTTGTCGACATAGAACGCGCGCGGCGACGCATGGCCACGGGCCACCGATTCCACCGCCTTTTTCAGATCGGCGTCGATGTTCGGGTACTCGAGGATCGCCTTCGGGTGCACGCCGATGTTGTTGTTGATGATGAACTCCAGCCGCGCCAGGCCGACGCCGCCGTTCGGCACCGACTGGAAGTCGAACGCCAGCTGCGGGTTGCCGACGTTGAGCATGATCTTGGTTTTGATCGGCGGCAGTTCGCCGCGCGAGACCTCGGTGACTTCGGTTTCCAGCAGGCCGTCGTAGATGCGGCCTTCGTCGCCTTCGGCGCACGAGACGGTCACAAAAGTGCCGTCCTTCAGCACGTCGGTCGCGTCGCCGCAGCCGACCACCGCCGGCACGCCCAGCTCACGCGCGATGATCGCCGCGTGGCAGGTGCGGCCACCGCGGTTGGTGACGATCGCCGCAGCGCGCTTCATGACCGGTTCCCAGTTCGGATCGGTCATGTCGGCCACCAGCACGTCGCCCGGCTGCACGCGTTCCATCTCCGACGGGTCGGTGATCACGCGCACGGGGCCGGCGCCGATCTTCTGGCCGATCGCGCGGCCGTGGGTCAGCACGGTGCCGGTGCCTTTCAGCTGGAAGCGCTGCTGGGCATCGGTCGCCTTCTGCTGCGATTTGACGGTTTCCGGGCGCGCCTGCAGGATGTAGAGTTTACCGTCGCGGCCATCCTTGCCCCACTCGATGTCCATCGGACGGCCGTAGTGGTTCTCGATGATGACGGCGTATTTGGCCAGTTCGACCACTTCTTCGTCCTTGAGCGAGTAGCGGTTGCGCATCTCGATCGGCACGTCGACGGTCTTCACCGAGCGGCCGGCCTTGGCTTCGCTGGTGAACTCCATCTTGATCAGCTTCGAGCCGATGTTGCGGCGGATGACCGGCGACTTGCCCAGCGCGAGCATCGGCTTGTGCACGTAGAATTCGTCGGGATTGACGGCGCCCTGCACCACGGTCTCGCCCAGGCCATAGCTCGAGGTGATGAACACCACGTCCTTGAAGCCCGACTCGGTGTCGATGGTGAACATCACGCCCGACGCGCCGGTGTCCGAACGCACCATGCGCTGCACGCCGGCCGACAGCGCCACTTCGGCGTGGGTGAAGCCTTTGTGGACGCGGTACGAGATCGCGCGGTCGTTGTAGAGCGAAGCGAACACGTGCTTCATCGCCTCCAACACGTTGTCGATGCCGACCACGTTCAGGAACGACTCCTGCTGGCCGGCGAACGAGGCGTCCGGCAAGTCTTCGGCGGTGGCCGACGAGCGCACCGCGAACGAGACTTCGGTTTCCGAGCCGGCTACAAGTTGCTCGTAGAAGCTGCGGATTTCCTGTTCCAGGCGTGGCTGGAACGGCGTGGCGACGATCCATTCGCGGATTTCCGCGCCGGCGGCGGCCAGCGAGCGCACGTCGTCGACGTCCAGGCCTTCGAGGCGGGTCGCGATGCGCTGGCCGAGCGAAGGCCCGCCGTCCGCGCTGTGGTCGAGGAAGTCGCGGAAGGCGTCGGCGGTGGTGGCGAAGCCGCCCGGCACGCGCACGCCGGCGCCGGCCAGTTGGCTGATCATTTCGCCGAGCGACGCGTTCTTGCCGCCGACCGACTCGACGTCGGTCATGCGCAGGTTCTCGAACGAGGCCACGTAGGTCCGTTCGGCGCCGGTTTGACCTTGGGGGGTCAATGCTGGAGTAGCGAGGTTAGTCATGGTAAAACACCCTTACTTGATGATGGAAATCTAGTGGGGCATCGGCTGGGAGCGGGGACTGTTCTTGTTATTCTGGCCCGCGTGCAGCACAATGCCAAACCCGTTGCAGAGCATTTTACCCCGCGACCGGGTGATGTGCAGCGCACTTTTGATGTTACTTTGTCAGCATTCAGTTACCCATTTCACATGACCGACGATCTCCTGAGCGATCCCACCCCGCCCTCCGCGCCGACGCCGCGCACGGTGTTTTTCGTATCCGACGGTACCGGCATCACGGCGGAGACCTTCGGCCATGCGGTGCTGAGCCAATTCGAGATGCGCTTCCGCCAGATCCGGCTGCCGTTCATCGATTCGATCGAAAAGGCGCACGACGCCGCGCGCCGCATCAACGAGAGCTTCGCGCGCGACGGCCAGCGTCCGATCGTGTTCTCGACGCTGGTCAAGCACGAGCTGTCGAGCGTCCTGCGCGCCGCCAAGGGCATGCACATGGACCTGTTCCAGACCTTCGTCGCGCCGCTCGAGCAGGAGTTGGAGGTCAAGTCGACGCACACCATCGGACGCATCCACAACGCGGTGGACAGCGAGGAATACAAGAACCGCATCGAAGCCATCAACTTCTCGCTGGCGCACGACGACGGCCAGTCGCACAAGAACCTGGCCGAGGCCGACGTAATCCTGGTCGGCGTCTCGCGCTCCGGGAAAACGCCAACGAGCCTGTACCTGGCGATGCAATACGGCCTGAAAGCGGCCAACTACCCCCTGATCCCCGACGACTTCGAGCGCGGCAAGCTCCCCTCTTCGCTGCCCCCCTTCAAAGCCAAGCTATTCGGCCTGACGATCACCCCCGAGCGTCTGTCCCAGATCCGCAACGAGCGCCGCGCCGGCAGCAAATACGCCTCGCTGGAAAACTGCCGCTACGAAGTCAACGAAGCCGAACACCTGATGCGTCGCGAAGGCATCCGCTGGCTCTCGTCGACAACGAAATCCATCGAAGAAATCGCCACCACGATCCTCCAGGAAATCAAACCCGACCGCCGCGAATACTAACCCCCTTCCAAATAGGGTCAGAGTAAAATTATTGAGCAATATCTTTTATACACGGCGCTATGGCACTGGGCAGCACACAACTTCCCTAGTGGCTCTTTCAAAATAATTAGGGTCAGAGTCGAGTTAGATGGCAACTATCAAAGTTGTCAAACAATTCGACTCTGACCCTAATTGTTTTTTGGTGGATTTAAAGGTAGTTCCGATGGATTCTGGAAATAGTGTGAAGCAGTGCAATTGATTTTGCGTTGATAGCGCTAACTCGACCACAAAACAATTAGGGTCAGAGTCGAATTATCAGGCAATATCTTTGAAACCAGGCGCAACGAAATTAATCACCGAGCAGCTTTCCTAGCGGATCTTGGAAAACAATTAGGGTCAGAGTTGAATTACCGAGCAACTTCAAAAGTTGTCAAACAATTCGACTCTGACCCTATTTGAGAGTGGGTTAGAAGAATTGGCGCCAGTCGGAGAGCCAGGGGGGGAAGGCGGCGGCTTCCATGGGGTTGGCGATGTGGTAGCCCTGGGCGTAGGTGCAGCCGAGGCTTTGCAGGAAGTCCCAGTCCTGGCGGGTTTCGACGCCGACGGCGACTGACATGCGGTCGAGGCTGTGGGCCAGGCCAAGGCAGGATTTGAGGACGGTGCCTAATGGACGGCGTTTGGAGGCGCCGTCGACGAAGCTGCGGTCGATTTTCAGTTCGGTGAAGGGGATGCGGGCCAAGAGTTGCAGGTTCGAGCGGCCGGTACCGTAGTCGTCGATGGCGAGGCCGAAGCCCATCATGCGCAGGCGCACCAGGCGCTCGATGAAGTCGGGGTTGGTGTTCAGGACCGAGGATTCGGGGATCTCGAACGTGACGTAGTCGGGCAGGATCTGGTGGCGCGTCAGGCACGCTTCGATCTGGCGCATGAAAGCGGGATGGGCCAGCGTTTCGGGGGCGGTGTTCAGCGAGATCGGGACCGGGATGCCACGGTCGGCGAACCAGCGGCAGCGCTCTATCGACAGCTCGATCATGCTCCAGTCGAGGAAGTCGATGCGGCCCTGCTCTTCCAGCGCGTCGATGAAGGACGATGGACCCAGCACGCCGTGCTCCGGATTGCGCCAGCGGGCGAAGGCTTCCAGGCCCTTGACCTGGCCTGTGGCCAGTTCGATCTTGGGCTGGAAGAACGGTTCGAACTGGCGCTTTTGCAGGCCGATGCCGATTTCCTGGAACGTGAAGCGCGGGCCGGCATTGGGACGCGCTGGACGCGACAGCGGCGTGTAGTGTTCCAGCAGGGGCTTGAGCTTGGCGGCGGTGACGGGGCGCGCGATGGTGCCGAGCAGGTCGACGCCGTGGGCCTGGGCCAGAGTCTCGACCGAGAACAGCAGGCCGGCGCTCTGGCCGCCGGTGACGATCAGGCGCGCGTTTGAGCTGTTCGCGCCGAGATGGCGGATCAGGTCCAGCGCGTCCATGCCGGGCAGCTCGAGGTCGACGATGGCCACGTTCACGGCCGGGTTCAGGCCGGACTCCAATGCCTGCAGGGCGATCTGCCCGTCCGGTACGTCGGTGACGCGGCTGGCGCCGAGTTGGCCCAGCATGTCGGCCAGTGCCTTGCGGCTGGCCGGATCGGCTTGCGCCACCAAGAAATGCAAATGCGCGATATCCATCAATGCTCCAGGTTCCCAGCCGCTAGCCTACCGCGAACGCCGGGCCGCCGTCTATGCCTGTCGCTGGCGCAGCGCTTCGAAGAAGCACACAGCGGCGCAGGCGGCGACGTTCAGCGACTCGACCTGGCCCGCGTGCGGCACCACGACCCGCTCGGTGGCCAGGTCCAGCAGTTCGTTTGACACGCCCTGCCCTTCGTGGCCCAGCACCCAGGCGACGGGCGTCCGCAGGTCGAGCGTATACAACTGGCGCGCGGCGTAGCCGCTGGTGGCCAGCACTGGAATCTTCGCTTCGCGCACCAGCGGCGCCAGCTCGACGTGCTCGAAGATGTCGAGCACGAAGTGGGCGCCCATCGCGGCGCGCAGCACCTTGGGCGACCAGCAGAAGGCGGTGCCGGGGCTGCAGTAGACCTGCTTGACGCCGCTGGCGGCGGCGCTGCGCAGGATCGAGCCGACGTTGCCGGGGTCCTGCACGCCGTCGAGCAGCACCGCCGCTTCGACCAGCGCCGGCGCCTTGCTCGGTTCCGGGGTGGCGATCACGAACAGCAGGTGGACGCCGTGTTCGACCTGGCTGACGGCATTGAACAGCGCATCCGGCAGCGCGGTGACCGGGGCGTTGACTGCGTCGCAGCGCGCCACGATGGCTTGCACCTCGGCGTTGCCGAGCGCACCTTCGGACACCACGCAGTGCACCGGCGCGCCGCGCAGGTCGAGCCAGGTCTGGCACAGGTGGACGCCGTCGAGCAGGCTGCGGCCGGCCTTGCGCCGCGCCTGCGAGCTGGTCGCCAGCGCCTTCAGATCCTTGTAGAACGCGTTGTCGCGCGAGCTGATAGTCTTCATCGTTGTCTTCATGCGGCCACGGGCAGGTCGGCGCTGGTGGTCACAGTCATATCGCCGAACAGATCCACCTGCAGCAACCCGCGCACCGGCGCGAACGAACGGCGGTGCGCCGGCGACGGGCCGTGCAGGCGCAGGCGTTCCAGGTGCAGCGCGGTGCCGTAGCCCTTGTGCTGGTCGAAACCGTATTGCGGATAGAGGTCGTGCAGGCGCACCAGCGCGGCGTCGCGCGCGGTCTTGGCCAGGATCGACGCCGCCGAAATCGCGTTGACCTTGTCGTCGCCCTCCACGATCGCGTGCGCGCGAACGCCCATCTCAGGGCAGCGGTTGCCGTCGATCAGGGCGATGGTCGGCAGCGTCGACAGCGCTTCCACTGCGCGCCGCATCGCCAGCATGGTCGCCTGCAGGATGTTGATGCTGTCGATCTCTTCGCACGAGCATTCGGCGATGGCCCAGGCTACCGCGTGCTCGCGGATCAGGGGCGCCAGATGGTCGCGCTTCGCCTCGCTCAGCTTCTTGGAGTCGCGCAGGCCATCGATCGGGCGGCGCGGATCGAGGATCACGGCGGCGGCGAACACCGGGCCGGCGAGCGGACCGCGTCCGGCTTCGTCGACGCCGCAGACGATATCGTCCACGGTAAAGGGCCGGCCACGCGTAGGCAGGCCGGGATACAGATTGGCTTTCTTCGTTCTCATGGCAATAATAAGTTCAGCGCCCGATCACGCGCAGTACCGCATCGGCGCTCGCCTGCGCGCTGTTGCGCAGCAGGCTGTGGTGCATGTCGGTGAAGCGCTGCGCCAGGCGCTCGCGCCCGGCCACGTCCTGCAGTTGCTGCCACACGGCGTCGCTCAGCGCTTCCGGCGTGGCCTGATGCTGCAGCAATTCCGGCACCACGAATTCGCGCGCCAGGATGTTGGGCAGACCGATCCACGGCTGATAACCCATGTGGCGCATGATCTCCCACGAGGCGCGCATCACTTTATAGGCGATCACCATCGGCTTCTTGAACAGCGCCACTTCGAGGGTCGCGGTGCCGGAAGCGACCAGCACCGCATCGGCTGCGGCGATCGCACCGTGCGAACCGCCATCGGTAATCGTCAGCGCAACGTCCTGCAGGCCCGCCTGTGCCACGATCTGGTCGAAGTAGGCCCGTTGACGCTCGCCCGCCATCGGCACCACGAATTTCAAACCGGGATCGCGCGCGGCCAGTAGCTTCACGGCGCGCACGAACGGCTCGGCCAGATATTTCAGCTCGCCCATGCGGCTGCCCGGCATCACGGTCACCACGCGCGCATCGGCGGCAAGGCCGAGCGCGCGCCGCGCCGCCGCCACGTCAGGCTGCAAGGGAATGGTCTCGGCCAGCGGATGGCCGATATACGTCACCGGCACCCCGGCCTCGCGGTAGATCGCTTCCTCGAACGGGAAGATCACCAGCATGTGCGACACGGCGCGCTGGATCTTCTTGATGCGGCCACCGCGCCAGGCCCAGATCTGCGGCCCGATGAAGTGCACGGTCGGAATGCCGGCCGTGCGCAGCTGCTCTTCCAGTCCGAGATTGAAACCGGGATAGTCAGCGCCGATGAAAGCGGCAGGACGCTCCGCCAGCAGGCGGTCGCGCAGCCGGTTCTGGATGCCCTTCAGTTCGCGGTAGCGGGGAATGACTTCGAACAGGCCGCGTACGGTGAGCGTGTCCATCGGGACGTCGGTGACCATACCCTGCTCGATCATGCGCGGGCCGCCGATGCCGTGGAAACGCGCGCCCGGCAGTTGCGGACGCAGGCCAGCCAGCAGGCGCGCGGCAAGCATGTCGCCCGACGCTTCGCCGGCGACCAGGGCCAGCGAAACGTCGTGACCTGCCATATCAGCGGACGATGCCACGGGAAGCCGTGCCGAGGAAGTCGCGCAGCAGACGGATGTCGGCGGCGGCGGCCGGCAGGCGCTCTTCTTCCGCCAGCAAGGCAGCCTTGGCTTCTTCCAGCGTCAGGTTGGAGCGGTACAGCAGTTTATAGGCGCTGCGGATGCCGTCCAGCTGCTCGCGCGTAAATCCGCGGCGTTTGAGGCCTTCCAGATTCACGCCGCGCGCGCCGGCCGGATTGCCGGACACCAGCACGTACGGCGGCACGTCCTGCGTCAGGCTGGTGTACATGCCGACGAAGGCGTGGGCGCCGATCTTGCAGAACTGGTGTACGCCGGCGTAGCCGGACAGGATCGCCCAGTCGCCCACGTGCACGTGTCCGGCCAGCTGGGCGTTGTTCGAGAAGATCGTGTTGCTGCCGACCTGGCAGTCATGCGCCAGGTGGACGTAGGCCGAGATCCAGTTGTCGTTGCCGAGGCGCGTGACGCCTTCGTCCTGGACCGTGCCCAGGTTGAAGGTGACGAATTCGCGCACGGTGTTGCGCTCGCCCACCTCCAGACGGGTCGGCTCGCCCTTCCATTTCTTGTCTTGCGGCGCGGCGCCGATCGAACAGAACTGGAAGAACTTGTTGTCCTTGCCGATCGTGGTGTGGCCTTCGATGACCACGTGCGGACCGACGACCGTGCCGGCGTCGATGCGCACGTTCGGTCCGACGATGGAGTACGGCCCCACCTCGACCGAGCTGTCCAGCTCCGCCCTGGGGTCGACGATCGCGCTCGGATGGATCTTGCTCATGGCGCTTCCTTACTGGGCGGCTGCCTGCGCGGCTGCCGCGGTAGCTGCGGCGCCTTCGTTGGCGCGGATGGTGCACATCAGCTCACCCTCGACCGCGACCTTGCCGTCGACGCTGGCCACGGCCTTGTACTTCCAGATGCCGCGCGAGACGCGCAGGATCTCGACGTCCATCTTGAGCTGGTCGCCAGGCTCGACCGGACGCTTGAAGCGCGCGTTGTCGATGCCGACGAAATACACCACCGAATTCTCGTCCGGCTTGACGCCCATCGTCATGAACGACAGGATGGCCGCGGTCTGCGCCATCGCTTCGATCATCAGGACGCCCGGCATCACCGGCTTGTGCGGGAAGTGGCCGTTGAAGAATTCTTCGTTGACGGTGACGTTCTTGATCGCGGTGATGCGCTTGCCCACTTCGACGTCCAGCACGCGGTCGACCAGCAGCAGCGGATAGCGGTGCGGCAGGTATTGTTTGATCTGGGTGATGTCGAGGGTCTTCAGTTCTGGAGTGGTCATTTTTCTTCTGTGAGAGTCTTGATGGTTTTCTCGAGGTTGCGGATCTTGGCCCGCATGGCGTCGAGGTTGCGCACGATGGCGGCGCTGCGCTCCCATTCGGCGTTCTTGGCCAGCGGGTAGAAGCCCGTGTACTGGCCCGGCTCGAGCACCGAGCGCGAGACCATGCTGCCCGAGGAGATGTGGACGTTGTCGGCGATTTCCAGGTGGCCCAGCACCATGGCGGCGCCGCCGAAGGTGCAGCGGCTGCCGATCTTGGCGCTGCCGGCCACGCCGACGCAGCCGGCCATCGCGGTGTGGGCGCCGATCTGGCAGTTGTGGCCGATCTGGATTTGATTATCGAGCTTCACGCCGTCGGCGATGATGGTGTCGTCCAGCGCGCCGCGGTCGATGGTGGTGTTGGCGCCGATGTCGACGTCGTCGCCGATCAGCACGCGGCCAGTCTGCGGAATCTTGATGTACACGCCGCCTTCGACCGCGAAGCCAAAGCCGTCGGTGCCGATCACCGCGCCCGAATGCAGGATGCCGCGCTTGCCGATGCGGCAGCGCGCGTGGAAGGTGACGTTCGCGAACAGGTGGGTGCCGTCGCCGATCGCGGCTTCACGGCCGACGAAGCAGCCATGGTCGATCACCACGTGGGCGCCGACGATGGCGCCGGCCTCGATCGTCACGTGCGGACCGACGTGGGCGGTCGGATCGACTGTCGCCGATGGGTCGACCACGGCGCTCGGGTGGATGCCCGGCGCCGGCACGTGCTCGGTGAACGAGGCGAAGTACTGCGCCACGCGGGCAAAGTAGGCGTACGGATTGGTGATGACGATGCGCGTGCCGGTATAGGTCGCGGCCACCGTCGGATCGTCCAGCGGCGACAGGATCAGCGCCGCCGCCTGGCTTTGCGCGGCCAGTGCGCGCAGTTTGCTGTTGCTGAGGAAGCTGATGTGCGAAGCGCCGGCGCTGTCCAGCGGGGCGATCGCCTGGACCTCGAGGTCCGCGTCGCCTACCAGCTGGCCGCCGAAGCGCTCGACCAAATCGCCCAGTCGAATGCCCATCATGGTGTTTCCTGTGTCCGTGAAAATGTGAGTCAAATCGGTAGTACGTTGTTACTTGTCGAGCAGCTTGAGGATCTTGTCGGTGATGTCGACGCGCGGGCTGACCCACGCCGCTTCGACCAGCACCGCGTCGAGCTTTTCCTGTTCGGCCACCTGCTCCACCAATTTATAGGCTTTCTGGGCAATCGCGGCGCGCTCTTCGTTCTTGCGCTGCTGCAGGTCTTCCTGGAACTCGCGCTGCATGCGCTCGACGTCCTTCTGCATGTTGAACAGCTCGCGCGCGCGGCGGGTGCGATCCAGTTCGCCCAGGTTCGGCGCCTCGGCGTCGAACTTCTCCGAAGTCTGCTTGAACTTGGCGACCATCTCTTCGACCGACTTCTGGCGCTTGGAGAATTCGGCCGTCAGCTTGGCGTCGGCGTTCTTGGCCATCTTGGAGTCGGTCATCAGGCGCTCGGTATACACGAAGCCGATGCGGCTGGTGGTCACCTGGGCCTGGGCCGCCGGGGCGGCCAGCGTGGCGGCCAGCGCCGCCAGCGCCAGTGCGCCGGATAATGCATTGGGCAGCGAGCTAATTGGATTTTTCAACATAAGTCTCTCGCAATCGTTCAATGTGACGCCTGATGCCGCGCTTCAGGAATGGCGGCGATCAGAAGCCGGTACCCATCTGGAACTGGAAGCGTTCCAGGCGGTCGCCCGGCAGCGGGTTGATCGGCTTAGCATAACTCAACTTGAGCGGACCCACCGGCGAAATCCAGGACAGGCCGATACCGGCCGAGTAGCGGAATTCGCTCAGGCGCATCTTGGCGTCTTCCTGGAACACCTGGCCGCCGTCGGCGAAGGTGAACCAGCGCAGGCTGCGGTCGGTGCCGCTGCCCGGGAACGGGAAGTGCAGCTCGGCGTTGACGATCACGCGCTTGGAGCCGCCGATCGCGTCGTAGTAGTTCGGGTCGACCACGCCCAGCGACGAGCTCTCGTAGCCGCGCACCGAACCGATGCCGCCGGCGTAGAAGTTCTTGAACACCGGGTAGGCGCTGCCGCCGATGCCCTTGCCGTAATCGAGTTCGCCGCGCAGGGCCAGCGTCATCCAGCGCGTGACCGGACGCCACCACTGGTGCTCGTACACCATCCGGTAGTACTTGGCGTCGCCGATGGCGTCGATTTCCAGGTTGGCGCGCTGGTAGCGGCCGCGCGTTGGCGTCACCGAGCTGTCGCGGGTGTCGCGGCCCCAGGCCGCGGTCAGCGGGATGGCGTTGGTGGTGGCGGTACCGATACCGCTGGCCGGGCCACCGTTCTGGCGCACGAATTGCTGGTAGATCGCCGGCGAAGTGGCGTCGGTCTCCAGCTCGGTGCGTTCCAGGCCGGCGCCGAAGTAGACGGTGTCGGTTTCCGAGAACGGCACGCCGAAGGTCATGTTGCCGCCCACCTGGCGCACGGTGTACGAACCGATGTTCAGTGCCGGCGGACGCGAGTTGCGCAGGTACAGCTGGAAGGCGCGCGAGATGCCGTCGTCGGTGAAGTACGGATTGGTGTTCGAGAACGCGATCGTGCGGTTGTACTTGCTGGTATTGAGTTCAATGCCGACCGTGTTGCCGCTGCCGGCGAAGTTGGCCTGCGAGATCGACGCGGTGAAGGTGAACTTCTCGGACTGCGAGAACGCGCCGCCGATCATGAAGTTACCGGTCGGGCGCTCTTCGACCACCACGTTGACGTCGACCTGGTCCGAGGTGCCCGGCGACTCCGGGGTCTCGATCTTGACGTCCTTGAAGTAGCCGAGGCGGTCGACGCGGTCGCGCGAGAGCTTGACGCGGTTGGCGTCGTACCACGAGCTTTCGAACTGCCGGAATTCGCGGCGGATCACTTCGTCGCGGGTCACGGTATTGCCCGAGATGTTCATGTGGCGCACGTAGGCGCGCTTGCCCGGATCGACGAAGAAGGTGAATGCGACTTCGCGCTTTTCGCGATTGAGTTCCGGGTTGGCCGTCACGTTGGCAAACGCATAGCCGAAGGTGCCGAGGCGGTCCGAGATCAGCTTGTTGGTCTGTTCCTGCAGGTCGCCGACGTAGGTTTTACCGGGCTGCAGCAGAATCAGCTGCTTGAGTTCTTCTTCGCGGCCGAACATCTCGCCTTCCAGCTTGACGCTCGAGACGGTGTACTGTTCGCCCTCGGTGATGTTCAGGGTCAGGTAGATGTCGCGCTTGTCCGGGGTGATCGAGACCTGCGTCGATTCGACGTTGGCTTCCAGGTAGCCGTGGTTCAGGTACCAGGACTTGATGGTTTCCAGGTCGCCGGTCAGCTTCTGCTTGGAATACTGGTCGGCCTTCGAATACCAGGTGAACCAGCCCGAAGTCGACAGCTGCAGCAGTTCGCGCAGCTGCTTGTCGCTGAACGCCTTGTTGCCGATGATGTTGATGCCCTTGATCTTGGCGACTTCGCCTTCGTCGACGTTGAACATGACCGTCACGCGGTTACGTTCGATCGGGGTCACGGTGGTGGTGATCTTGACGCCGTACAGGCCATGCGACAGATACTGGCGCTTCAGCTCTTGTTCGGCGCGGTCGACCGATGCCTTGTCGAAGATGCGGGTTTCGGCCACGCCGATTTCGCGCAGCGCCTTGACCAGCATGTCCTTTTCGAATTCCTTGGTGCCGGTGAAGTCCACCGAGCTGATGGCCGGACGCTCTTCGACCAGCACCACCAGCACGCCGTTTTCTTCTTCCAGGCGGATGTCCTTGAAGAAGCCGGTCGCGTACAGGGCCTTGATCGCGGTGGTCGCCTTGGCGTCGTCGAAGGTCTCGCCCACGCGCACCGGCAGATAGCTGAACACCGTGCCCGCTTCGGTACGCTGGATGCCTTCGACCCGGATGTCTTTGACGACGAACGGGTTAACGGCAAGCGCATTACCGGCGCACAGGGCCAGTACGGCCGCACCGATCATGCTGCGACGAATGAACGGCAGGGCAAAACGAGCTGGTTGTGATTTCATTGGCTGGATCAAAGGGTCAGTCATTTGGACAACGAATACATATTGTTTTTTGCCGGTGCATTGGGCTGGTTTATCGGACCGCTATTCGGTCTTTACTAGAACAGCCGCACCAGGTCATTGAAGACAGCGAGCGCCATCAGCATGAACAACAGGCCGACTCCGGCGCGCTGTGCGATCTCGCCGACGCGCGCTGGAAGAGGACGACCGGTCAAAACTTCCAGCGAATAATACAGTAAATGGCCACCATCCAGAACTGGAATTGGTAACAAATTCATTACGCCTAAGCTGATACTAATAAAGGCGATGAACTGTAAATAGCTCACCAGGCCGATGCGAGCGGTCTGTCCGGCGTAGTCGGCGATGGTGATCGGACCGGTCACATTCTTCCACGAGGCTTCGCCGGTGAGCATCTTGCCGATCATCTTGAGCGTCATGATGCTGGTGTCCCAGGTACGTTCGGCGCCGCGCGCGATCGCCTCGAACGGGCCGGAGCTGACGGTCACCATTTCCGGCGCCTGCGCCACCATCACGCGGATCACGCCCGTGCCCTTGCCGTCATTCTCGGGCGTGAGCGGCAGCGTCACGGTGCGGCCGCCACGGTCGACGTCGAGCTGCAGCGTCCTGCCGGGCGCGCCGCGCACCGCCTCGATGAAGGCGATGCCGTCAGCCACCGGTCGGCCGTCGACGCGCAGCACCAGGTCGCCCTTTTGCAGCCCGGCGCGCTGCCCTGCCCCGCCGGCCAGCACGTCCTGCACGCGCGGCGCCGGACGCCACGGACTCATGCCGAGCGCGTCCATCACGTCGCCTTCGACGTCGAGGGCGCCGACGGTGGCGGCGGGAATCGTGGCCGAATAGGTGCCACCATGGTCGCCGCGCAGTTCCAGGCGCGCGTCGGTCTTGTCGACCGCCGCATGCATCACCTGCCAGCGCAGCTCGGACCACGAACGCACCGGACTGCCGTTGACGGCGGTGACGACATCGCCGCCGCGTACGCCGGCCTGGTGCGCAAGCGAGGCTTCCGGCAGTGCGCGCAGGCGCGCCGACGGTTCGTCGACGCCATGCATATACAGCGCCGCCATCAGGCCAATCGCCACCAGGAAGTTGGCCATCGGACCGGCGGCGACGATGGCGATGCGCTTCCACACGCTCTGGCGCGTGAATTCGCGCTCCAGATCGGCATCGTCTTTGGGCGCCGTTTCGGGATCGCGGCTGTCGAGCATCTTGACGTAGCCGCCCAGCGGCAAGGCCGAGACCGCCCATTCGGTCTGGTCACGGCCGAAGCGGCGCGACCAGACGACGCGCCCCATGCCGACCGAGAAGCGCAGCACCCGCACGCCGCACAGGCGTGCGACCAGGTAGTGACCCAGTTCGTGGATCACGATCAGGGGACCGAGCGCCAGCACGAAGGCCAGCACGGTAGTAAAGAAGTTCATGGCAGCTTGGAAGACAGGTCGAGGCCGGGTTCAGTTCCGTAATTCAGTGACGCAGGCGCGCGATCTCGGCTTGGGCAGCTTCACGCGCACGTGCATCCTGCGCCATGACTGCCTCGATCGACGATGCCGGACCATGGGCGACGCCATCCATCACGCGCCGGATCACACGGTCGATGTCGCGGAAGCCGATCTGGCGTTCGAGGAAGGCTTGCACCGCCACTTCGTTGGCGGCATTGAGCAGCGCCGGCGCGGTGCCGCCGGCGCGCAGGGCGTCGAACGCCAGCGCCAGGCACGGAAAGCGCGCGAAGTCGGGCTGGTAAAACTGCAGCGCCGCCATCTGGGTCAGATCGAGCTGGGCCACGCCGGAGGCGATGCGCTCGGGATAGGCCAGCGCGTGCGCGATCGGGGTGCGCATGTCCGGGTTGCCGAGCTGGGCCAGCACCGAACCGTCGACGTACGACACCATCGAGTGGATCACGCTTTGCGGATGGATCACCACCTCGATCAGGTCGGCCGGGGCGCCGAACAGCCAGTGGGCCTCGATCACTTCCAGGCCCTTGTTCATCATGGTCGCGGAGTCGACCGAGATCTTGCGGCCCATCGACCAGTTGGGGTGCTTGCAGGCTTCGTCCGGGGTGACCTGTTCCAGCGTCTCGACGGCGCGATTCAGGAACGGGCCGCCGGAAGCGGTCAGCAGGATCTTGGCCACGCCGGCCTCGTCTGGCGAGCGCGCGTAGTTGCCCGGCAGCGACTGGAAGATCGCATTGTGCTCGCTGTCGATCGGCAGCAGCGTGGCGCGGTGCTCGCGCACGGCGTCCATGAACAGCTGGCCCGACATCACGAGCGCTTCTTTATTCGCCAACAGCACTTTCTTGCCGGCGCGGGCGGCGGCCAGGGTCGGCGCCAGGCCGGCGGCGCCGACAATGGCGGCCATCACGGTATCGGTGTCGGGCGACGCTGCGATGTCGCACAGCGCCTGTTCGCCATGTTCGACGCTGATGCCGAGGTCGCCCAGCAGCGCCTGCAGGCGGGTTGCGGCTTCAGGCGTGCCGACCACCGCGCGCTGCGGACGGTGGACGCGGCAGGCGGCGGCCAGTTCCTCGACGCGGCTGTGTGCGCTCAGCGCGTACACCTGGTAGCGCTCGGGATGGCGCGCCAGCACGTCGAGGGTCGAGGCGCCGATCGAACCGGTGGCGCCCAGGATGGTGATGCGTTGCATGTAAACTTCCTTCTAGAGCCGGGTGGCGGCGAGCGCCGCCAGTGGCAGGACCGGCACCAGTGCGTCGATCCGGTCCAGCACGCCGCCGTGGCCAGGTAGCAGATTGCTGCTGTCCTTCATGCCGGCGCGGCGCTTGAGCTGGGATTCGAACAGGTCGCCGACGATGCTGGCGGCGACGATGAGGATGATCAGGCCGATCAGGCCGGCCCAGCCAAAGCCGGCCTGGATGCGCACGGCGAAGGTGTTGGCCAGCGCTTCGCCGCCGAACAGCACGCTCAGCGACACCAGGATCAGGGTCACGACGCCGCCGCCGATCGCGCCTTCCCACGACTTGCCGGGGGAAATGGACGGAGCCAGCTTGTTCTTGCCAAAGGTCTTGCCGCACACATAGGCAAAGATGTCGGCCGCCCACACGATCGCCAGCACCGACAGCAGGAACACCGCCGAATACGTGTACAGATTGACGATCGCGGCAAAGCACGACACCAGGCTCAGCGCGTATAGCACGCTGAGCAAGGTGTTGCCGGTGCTGTTCAGCGGCGGCAGGCCGAACTTCAGCGATGGCGCGAAGCGCAGCAGCCACAGCACGACGCCGATGCCGAACCAGAACGTCGGATTGGCCTGCGGGCGACCGAAGAAGGTGTAAGCAAACACGATCGTCCAGACCACGGCGATCAGGATCGCGCGCTTGTTGCCCGGATTGAACAGGCGGAAACACTCCCAGATCGCGGCGCCGAAGAACACCGACGCGACGACCGCGAACGCCATGTAATTGTTGGAATACAGGACTGGCAACAATACTGCCAGCAGGACGAGCGCGGTAATGATCCGGGTTTTGAGCATGCGATAGTCTGTTAGTTGGTCTTGTTCGCGACCTGGGCGCCGGTCTGGCCGAAGCGCCGTTCGCGCTCCTGGTACGAGCGGATCGCCGCGTCCAGCGCTTCGGGCGTGAAATCGGGCCAGAAGGTATCGGTGAAGTACAGTTCCGAATACGCCAGCTGCCACAGCAGGAAATTCGAGATCCGCTCTTCGCCGCCGGTACGGATGAACAGGTCGGGCTCGGGCGCATACGCCATCGCCAGGTGCGGCGCCAGCATCTCTTCGGTATATTCGGTTGCGCCCGGATTGGCCTGCACCATCTTCCCGGTTGCCTGCATGATATCCCAGCGCCCGCCGTAGTTGGCGCACACGCTGACCGTCAGGCGGCTGTTGCCGGCGGTACGGCGCTCGGCGTTGGCGATCATCTCCTGCAGTTTCGGATCGAACCGGCTGAGGTCGCCCACGACTTTGAGGCGGATATTATTCGCGTGCATCTTCGACACTTCGCGCTCGAGCGCGGTGACGAACAGGCGCATCAGCAGCGAGACTTCCTCGGCCGGGCGGCGCCAGTTCTCGGACGAAAAGGCGAACAGGGTCAGGTATTCGACCCCGCGTTCGACGCAGGCCTCGACCACGCCGCGCACGGCTTCCACGCCCTTGACGTGGCCGGCGACGCGCGGCAGCAGGCGTTTAGTGGCCCAACGGCCATTGCCATCCATAATGATGGCGACATGGCGCGGCACGCGGGGCGCGTCGGGAACGGCGGCGGTCGAACTTTTGAATATCATAAATCCACGAGACTACGGCAGGAATCCTGCGCGGGCTTCGGCACAAGGCACGGCCGCGCGCGGCAGGTATTGCTAGATGGCTAATCAGTAAAGCGCCCATCATAAGGCAGCGGACCGGCCGCGGCAAGTTGCCGGGGCCGGTCCGCAAGAAACCAGAAGACGAATCGGGTGTTACACCGTCAGGATTTCTTTTTCTTTCTCGCCCAGCAGCTTGTCGATGTCGGCCACGGCCTTGTCGGTCAGCTTCTGGATTTCGTCCGAGGCGCGGCGCTCGTCGTCTTCCGATGCGGTCTTGTCTTTGACCATTTTCTTCAGCGCTTCGTTGGCATCGCGACGGATATTACGCACGGCAATCTTCGCGTCTTCGCCTTCCGACTTGGTCAGCTTGACCATTTCCTTGCGGCGCTCTTCGGTCAGCGGCGGGGTCGGCACGCGGATCATGTCGCCCTGCGACGACGGGTTCAGGCCGAGGTCGGCGTCACGGATGGCTTTTTCGATGGTCGCGGCCATTTTCTTTTCGAACGGCTGGACACCGATGGTGCGCGCGTCGACCAGGGTCAGGTTGGCCACCATCGGCAGCGCGGTCGGCGAACCGTAGTATTCGACCATCACGTGGTCGAGGATGCCGGTGTGGGCGCGGCCGGTGCGGACCTTGGCCAGGTCGGCCTTCAGGGTTTCGATGGACTTGACCATGCGATCCTGGGCATTTTTCTTTACGTCAGCTAAGGACATGCTGCTCTCCTGTTTTAACAAACTTATGGGTGTTGATCAGACGTGGACCAGTGTACCTTCGTCTTCGCCCATCACGACACGGGTCAGTGCGCCCGGCTTGACGATGGAGAAGACCTTGATCGGCAGCTTCTGGTCGCGGCACAGGGCGAACGCGGTGGCGTCCATCACCTGCAGGTGCTTGGCGATCGCTTCGTCGAAGGTGATCGATTCGTAGCGGGTCGCGTTCGGGTCTTTCTTGGGGTCGGCAGTGTACACGCCATCGACCTTGGTTGCCTTCAGGACAATCTCGGCCGAGATCTCGGCGCCGCGCAGGGCGGCGGCGGTGTCGGTGGTGAAGAACGGGTTGCCGGTGCCGGCGGCGAACACGACGACCTTGCCCTCTTCCAGGTACTGCAGGGCTTTCGGACGCACGTAGGGCTCGACCACCTGCTCGATGGCGATCGCCGACATCACGCGCGCGGTGATGCCGACGTGGCGCATGGCGTCGGCCAGGGCCAGCGCGTTCATGACCGTGGCCAGCATGCCCATGTAGTCGGCGGTGGCGCGGTCCATGCCCTGGGCGCCGGGTGCGACGCCGCGGAAGATGTTGCCGCCGCCAATCACCACCGCCACCTGCACGCCCAGCTTCGCCACTTCCGCCACGTCGGCCACCATGCGGTCGATGGTGGCGCGGTTGATGCCGAACTGGTCGTCGCCCATCAGCGCTTCGCCAGACAGTTTCAGGAGGACTCGTTGGTAGGCTGGTTTTGTCATGATGAAGCGGCTCCTATTAAATTGTTTCGAATTCGGGTCTGACCGGGCCCGGGGCCGCTGGTCTCATCTGTCGGGGACGGATGGCATTCTAAGGCGGACGCTGCGACGAAGGCGCAGCGCAGGAGCATGGCCACGCACGCAAGGCGTCCACCCTAAAAAAACGGGCCTCACGGCCCGCTTTTGCGATTACTGCTTGTTGGCAGCCATCTGTGCCGCGACTTCAGCTGCGAAGTCGTCGACCTTCTTCTCGATGCCCTCGCCGACCACGTACATGGTGAAGCCCTTGACGACCGTATTCGATGCCTTCAGGTATTGCTCGATCGACTGCTTGTCGTTCTTCACGAATGCCTGGTTCAGCAGCGAGACTTCTTTCAGGTACTTCTGGATCGAGCCTTCGATGCGTTTGGCAACGATCTCGTCCGACTGCACTGGCTTGCCGGCGGCGACAGCGGCGTCCGCGTCTTCCTTGGCTTTCAGTTGTGCAACCGAGCGCTCTTTTTCGATCATTTCAGCAGGCACTTGCTCCGACGACAGCGAGACTGGCTTCATGGCAGCGATGTGCATGGCCAGGTCTTTGCCGACTTGCTCGTCCGCGCCCTCGAAGTCGACGATGACGCCGATGCGGGTGCCGTGCAGGTACGACGCCAGCTTGCCGGTGCTTTCGAAACGCTGGAAGCGGCGCACAGTCATATTTTCACCGATTTTGCCGATCAGCGCAGTGCGCACGTCGTCGAAGGTCTTGCCGTCGTGCGACAGGGCTGCCAGGGCAGCGACGTCGGCCGGGTTGTTTTCGGCGACCAGCTTGGCGGCCAGGTTGACCATGGCCAGGAACTCTTCGTTCTTGGCGACGAAGTCGGTTTCGCTGTTGACTTCGACGATCGCGCCGACGTTGCCCGAAATGTAGGTGGCGACCACGCCTTCGGCGGTCACGCGTGCCGATGCTTTCGATGCCTTGCCGCCCAGCTTGACGCGCAGGATCTCTTCAGCACGACCCATGTCGCCGTCGGCTTCGGTCAGTGCTTTTTTGCATTCCATCATTGGCGCGTCGGTCTTCGCGCGCAGTTCGCCCACCATTGCTGCAGTAATCGCTGCCATGTTCTGTTCTCCTAAATGGTTATCCAGGGTGCCGGCCGCCGCAAAAAAGGCGGCCCGCGTAAATTCTTCAGCTTAAAAAAAGGGGGTGCTCGTGTGCGGCGCCCCCTTCGATTCCCAAGCGGGCGTCAAGCCCGCCAGGAATTATGCCTGCTCGGAGACTTCGACGAAGTCGTCGCCGCCGGCCTTGACCATCTCAACGACTTCGTTGGTGGCGTTGGCGCGGCCTTCCAGGATCGCATCGGCGACGCCGCGTGCGTACAGGGTGATTGCCTTCGACGAGTCGTCGTTGCCTGGGATGACGTGGGTCACGCCTTCTGGCGAGTGGTTGGTATCGACGATGCCGATGACCGGGATGCCCAGCTTGCCGGCTTCGGTGATCGCGCCCTTGTGGTAGCCGACGTCGACGACGAAGATCGCGTCAGGCACG
>Ga0265798_10000943_pt1 | contig 46587 bp, 35 predicted proteins | sample P3T30metagenome_FD_192430 | JGI IMG/M metagenome (GOLD analysis project Ga0265798, IMG submission 192430) | Plant litter microbial communities from East Loma Ridge, Irvine, California - P3 T30 | ecosystem: Environmental > Terrestrial > Plant litter > Unclassified | place: USA: California...
ACCGCGGGTTTGGCTTGGACCCCATCACGAACCGTAGCGTACCCCCTTGCTGCAAGGCCGCGCGTGACAACCACGGCTTGTCGTGCGGCTTGCCGTTGAGCGTGACCGACTGGATGTAGACGTTGTTGGGACTGTTGTTCGGGGCATCGATCGTCAGCACCTTGCCGCCGGGCATCGTTAGCCGGACTGAACGGAACAGCGGGCTTCCGATCGCATATTGGCCGACCGTCGGCGTGACGGGATAGAAGCCGAGTGCGGAAAAGACATACCAGGCCGAAGTCTGGCCGTTGTCCTCGTCGCCGGGATAGCCGTCCGGCGTCGCCGAATAGAGCTTCGCCATCACGTTGCGGACATGCGCCTGCGTCTTCCACGGCTGGCCCGCCCAGTCATACAGATAGGTCATGTGCTGGATCGGCTGGTTGCCATGCGCATATTGCCCCATGTTGACGATCTGCATCTCGCGCGTCTCGTGGATGACCGACCCGTAATAACTGACGTCGAACACCGGCGGCAGCGTGAACATCGAATCGAGCTTGTCGGTAAATTTGCGGTCACCGCCCATTAGGTCGATCAGACCCTGGACGTCCTGCATGACAGAAAAACTGTAATGCAGCGCATTCCCTTCGGTAAAGGCATCACCCCACGCATAAGCGTTGAACGGTTGCATCCAGCTGCCGTCCTTGTTGCGGCCGCGCATCCAGCCGGATTGCGCGTCGTACAGCTTGCGATAGTTCTGCGCGCGCGCCGCATATTTCTGCGCATCGGCCGTCTTGCCGAGGGCAGCGGCAAGGCGCGACAGCGAGAAGTCCGCGGTCGCATATTCAAGCGTCCGCGCCGCGCTCTCGTTGATGCCGATGTCATACGGCACGTACCCAAGCGTGTTGTACGCCTCGACCCCTTCGCGCCCGACCGCGGTCACCACCTTGCCTTGCTTGTCGCGCGGGCGTCCTTCGGACGTGGTCGCGTTCTTGACCATCGCCTCGTACAGCGTCTCGATATCGAACCCGCGCACGCCTTCCAGATAGGCGTCCGCAATGATGTTGGTCGAATTGGACCCGATCATCACGTCACGCTGGCCGGGGCTCATCCATTCGGGGAGCCAGCCGCCTTCCGTGTAAGCGTTGGCCAGCCCCTGCATGATTTGCGCATCGAGCTCCGGCCGGACCAGCGCGAAATACGGGAAGACCGCGCGCCACGTGTCCCAGAAGCCGTTGTCGGTGTACATCGGCCCGTCGTGGACCTTGCCGTCATACGGGCTGTAGTGGACCATCGTCCCGCGTGCGTCGATCTCGTGAAATTGTCGCGGGAACAGCAACATGCGATACATTGCCGAGTAAAAGGTGCGCCGATTGTCAAGGCTCGGGTCGCTCACCTGGATAAGCCCCAGTTCCTTTTCCCACGCCGCCTTGGCCTTGGCTTGCGTGACGGCGTAGCTGTCGCGACCGACCTCGCTGTCGAGATTGCGCTGCGCTTGTTCGGGACTGATGAAGGACGAGGCGACCTTGACGCCGACCTGTTCCCCATCGCGCGTCTTGAAGCTGACGACCGCGCCGACATGGCCGCCCTCGCGCGTGGTGTCCGCGCCGATCTGCCAATTGTCGTCCCACGTCCGGCTGACGCTGAAGTCATGGTCGAACTGCGCGACGAAGTAATTGTGGAAATTGCCCGGCACGCCGCCGTGATTGTTGCGGACATACCCCGTGATCCGGCGATTCGCCGCGTCGATCTTGACCATCGACCCGCCCGCAAGCCCGTCGAGCAGAATGTGTGCGTCGTCGCTCTTGGGGAAGGTGAAGCGGAACTGCGCCGCACGGTTGGTCGGCGTGACCTCGGCGGTGACGTTATAGTCGGCGAGATACACCTTGTAATCGTACGGGTGGCTCTGCTCCGCCTTGTGGCTGTACCAGCTCGCGCGATCGTCTTCCTTGATCTTGAGCGGGCCCGTTTCGGCGAACAGCGAGAACGCCGCGTAATCGTTCATCCAGGGGCTCGGCTGGTGCGTCTGCTTCAGGCCGTTGATCTTGAAGTCATGGTACATATACCCCCAGCCACTGCCAGGCTTGCCGGTCACCGGGGTCCAGAAGTTCATCCCCCACGGCACCGCCACCGCAGGATAGGTATTGCCATACGACAACTCACGCGTGGAATCGGTGCCCATCAGCGGGTTGACCAGATCCGCCAGCGATTCCCGCGGCGCCGCCCGCTGCGCCAGCGCGGGTGCCAGGAGCATCGGTGCCGGCAACTCCAGTCCGGTGGCGGCGAGCAGGGCTGTGCAGCGCGCAGCCGTATTGGCGAACCGTCGGTTCAAGGCAGGTCTCCGGAAATAAGCGTGTAGCCCGTCGTCAGGACGATAGCGGCGATCGACGGGCGGAAGCGTTCGGGTGCGGACGTCATGGTTTGAATGTCATTGGCACCCGCTTCCGCCCCCGTCGTTTTCTGGTCTGTGCGGAAGTCTGGAACTATTAAATATTTTGTCAATTTTAATGTGCCCCGACACATCGCAATCGAACCACCTTCGACAGGCTTCCTCTGGCGCGATAGAGCCCGGACATGACGACGACCGATCACACGCCGGGCACCGCCCCCGCCCCCGCTTCCACCCGGCGCATTCTGCTGGCCAGCCTGATCGGCACATCGGTCGAATTCTACGACTTCTACATCTACGCGACCGCCGCGGCGCTTGTCTTCGGTCCACTGTTCTTCCCGGCCGAGGACCCCGGCGTCCAGTTGCTCGCGTCCTACGCGAGCTTTGGCCTGGCGTTCCTCGCGCGACCACTCGGTGCGGCGGTGTTCGGGCATTTCGGCGACCGGCTCGGGCGAAAATCGACGCTGGTTGCATCCCTGATGCTCATGGGCGGCTCGACCGTCGCGATCGCGTTCCTGCCGGGGTACGCGCAGATTGGCTGGGTCGCGCCGTTGCTGTTGTGCATCCTGCGCTTCGGACAGGGGCTGGGACTGGGCGGCGAATGGGGGGGTGCCTCGCTGCTCGCGGTGGAGAATGCGCCGAAGGGGCATGAAAACCGCTGGGGCATGTTCCCGCCGCTGGGTGCGCCGATCGGGTTCATCGCCGCTAACGGCTTCTTCCTGTTGCTCGGCACCGTGCTGAACGATCAGCAGTTTCGCGATTGGGGCTGGCGCTTGCCGTTTCTCGCGAGTTCGGTCCTGGTTGTCCTCGGCCTGTGGGTGCGCCTCAAGCTGACCGAGACACCGGCGTTCCGCGAAGCCGCCGCGCACGATGCGCTGCCGCGGGTGCCGATCGCGACGCTGTTCGGATCGCATCTTCGCGCAACGGTCGCGGGGACGACGGGCGTTGTCGCGTGCTTCGCCTTGTTCTACCTCACCACCGCCTTCGCGCTGAGTTACGGAACGACGACACTGGGCTACGGTCGCCAGGCCTTCCTCGGGGTCGAGATCGGTGCGATCTTGTTCCTCGCGCTCGGGGTGATCGTCGCTTGTACGCTGGCGGACCGGACGGGAGCGACGCGAATGCTGCGCTGGGGTTTTGTCGGCTGCGTCCTGTCGGGGTTGCTGATGGGTCCGATGCTTGGGTCCGGATCCTTGTGGATCGTGTTCCTCTGGCTCGCGGCATCGCTGTTTGCGATGGGTTTCGCCTATGGGCCGCTGGGCGGGTGGTTACCGTCGCTGTTCGAGCCGGGCGTGCGCTACACCGGCGTTTCGATCACGTTCAATCTCGGCGGCATTATCGGCGGGGCGCTTGCCCCGATCGCCGCGCAGGCGCTGGCTGCGCGCGGGGGGCTTTCTCTCGTCGGGGTGTATCTCGTCGCGGCCGGGATCCTGAGCCTCGGCGGACTGGCGCTGCTCAGGCGGCAGTAACGAGTTCCCAATGTCATCGGTCGCGTTCGATGCAGGCCGCCTTTCTGCGAGGCGAATCCGCTGAGCCACCGCTTCATCGAAGGCCGGACCCACGCAAGGCGCATCCGCAGCACCAGCGGATCCATTCCAAGGTGCTGACCGGATCGATGGCGGAAATGGTCCGTGCTAGCCGCCTGACGTACCGCGATGCCGCCTCGGCAATCGCACGGACTTGTGCTCAATCCCTGTTGCTTCGATCGATACGCTACACGATCGAAGCACCCTTTTTCTGGATCTTCGAACGGCGTCCCGCAATGGCGATTCCGAAGTAGCCCTTCAGGCAAGGCATCGAGCTGACGTTAAACGAACCCGGTTGAGCACTATCCGACTGTAAAACTTGCGGCCGTCAACGTGGGCTTGTTGCCCAGGAACGCAACCTGAACCATTGGCGCGACACCGGACCCGTCCGGGTCATAGAATAAAGCACCGCTCGATGGCGTGTAGATCACATGCTGGTCGGCCGTAGTTGCAGCAGTGCCGGTCGTGAACGCGCTGGCAGGCAGTGCACCCGGCGGGGTCGCGGCAAATGCGTCGAACACCGCGCGCGCGAAGACGAAAAGGTCCTCGCCGGGCGTAAAGTCCTTGACGGTGTCGCGTTCGGCGGACGGAGCCAGGACATCGAACACGAAACGATCCGCGCCCGCCCCGCCGATCAATTCGTCGAGGCCGGCCCCGCCGATCAGCATGTCGTCGCCATTGTTGCCCTGGATGAAGTCGTTGCCGACCTCCCCATACAGCGTATCCGCCCCGTCCATTCCCACCAGGAGATCACCACCGAGGCCGCCTGAAAGCCTGTTCTGCCCAGCGTTGCCGGTGATCGTGTTGGCGAAATCGTTGCCGGTCGCGGCAATGTCGGCGGTTCCGGTCTGGGTCAGCTTCTCGATATTGGCATCGAGCGCGAAGTCGACGGACGCCATCACGGTGTCGATCCCTTCGCCGAAATACTCGACGGCCCGATCGCCGACATTGTCGATGACATAGGTATCCGCACCGATCCCGCCATACAGCGTATCCGCGCCCCCCGCGCCGTCGAGCGTGTCGTTCCCCGCCTCGCCGAAGATCATGTCGGCACTGGCGTTTCCGGTCAGAATATCGTTTCCGCCAAGTCCGTTGATCGTCCACAGATCGTTTGTCGGCGCGGTGAAGCTGTTCGCGCCGTTATCGCCGGTGTAGGCCCTGGGTTCGGGCAGGTTATTGATGCCGATCGTGAAACTCGCTTCAACGAACGCGCCGCTTTCGTCGGTTGCACGACCGATGACGAGCTGGCTTGCCGCAGTTTCATAGTCGAGCAGGGTGCCGCTCGCGACCGTGATGACACCGCTCGTCGGATCGACCGTGAAACGCCCCCCGGCCGTGTTGGTCAGCGCATAGACCAGGGCGTCGTCGCGATCGACATCGCTTGCTGCGAGCGTCCCCACGACCGTGCCGTTCGCCGCATTCTCGTCGACCCTGTTGCCATTGAGGGCTAGGCCGGTCGGGGCGTCGTTGACCCCCGCGATGGTCAGGGTCGCGACCGCGGCAGCGGTCGCCCCCGCGCTGTCAACGATGGTGTAGCCGAAGCTGTCGCTCGCCGTTTCACCCACGCCGAGCGACTGGTACGCGCCGCCAGGATTGAACGTCACGATCCCGTTGGCCAGCGATAGGGATGCCCCGTTTACTGTAGTCGCTGGCAGCGATTGGATCTGCAGCACATCCCCCGGGTCGACATCGGAATCGTTGCCGAGCAGCGCGCTGACCGCAAAGACCGATCCGTCCTCCAGCACGCCAATCTGGTCGTCCACTGCGATCGGCAGATCATTCACGCCTGCGACGGTGACGCTGACGCGGCCGGTTGCGGTGACCCCCGCGCTATTGGTGGCGAGGTAGGTAAACAGGGCAGTGCCGCTGAAATTCGCCGCCGGTGTAAAGACGACATTGCCATCCGGGTCGAGCGCGACATCTCCCCCCAGTACAGCCGTCACGCTCGCAATACCGATCGGCAAGCCAGTGGAATTGACGTCGTTGGCAAGCAACGTCGCGGCGGCAAAGACGGAGGACTGGTCCTCCGTTCCGGACACGACGTCGGCGACCGCGATCAGGGGCGGTGGCCCGCCCTGTGTACTGAGCGGGGTAAACGCCCTGAACTTGATTCCGGTCACGGCGTCGTCGCCCTGTCCGCTGAAGTCGGTCCACACCAGCGCGAAATTGCCGTCCTTTCCGCCAGCGATCGCGGGATCAACCTGCGCGCCGAGCGATTGGGTATCGACGATGAACTCCGACCCGACGCGGTTGCCGTCTTCTGCGAAGATCTGCGCCTTGATCCCCGCACTACCCAGCTCGGACCCCGATCCGCTGTAATCGCCCCAGCCTACGACAAAACCACCATCGGACAGGGCGGAGATGGTCGGGGTAATCTGCCCGGCGACGGTCGTGGTATTGGCGAGCAGTTCCGCCCCCAATTTGGCACCATTCGCGTCAAAGCGCTGCACCCTGATCCCGTAATAGTCGGGGTCACCCCCCTGCTGTCCGTTATCCGCCCAGGCGATCGCAAAGCCGCCCGATGCCAGTCCGACGATCGCGGGCTGCTGCTGGTTGCCCGCGGTCTGGGTATTGACCAGAAACTCGCTGCCGACACGTACCCCTCCGGCGTCGAAGATCTGCGCCTTCACGCTGTCCTTGCTCGCGTCCCCGCCCAACAGGCTCGTGTCGCGCCAGCTGATGACATACCCGCCGGATACCAGCGCCGCGACGACGGGCGTCTCCTGACTGAGGGTCGTCGCCGTGTTGACCAGCGTTTCCGAACCCAGCCGGTTGCCGTTCGTGTCGAACAGCTGCGCGCTGATCGCGGACCCGCTGGCATCACCGTTGAGCAGGCTGGTGTCGGTCCAGGTGACGACGAAGTTTCCCGAAGACAGGCCGACCACCGATGGCGTCCGCTGAGCGTTGGCCGTGGCAGTGTTGACGAGGAACTCGCCGCCCAACGCGACGCCATTCGGATCGAACAGCTGCCCCTTGATGCTCGACACCGAAGCATCCCCCCCGGTCAGGCTGAGATCGACCCAGGTAACGACGAACCCGCCCGTTGGCAGCGCCGCTACCGACGTGCTGTTCTGCCCGTTCAAGGTCGTCGTATTGACCTGGAATTCGGCTCCGAACCGGCTGCCGTCGGCGTTGACGATCTGCCCCTTGATCCCATCGCCACTGGTATCCCGGCCCTGCGTGCTGCCGTCCGTCCATGTCAGAACGAAGCGGCCGTCGGCGAGCGCGACGATTGATGCCTGCTGCTGGCCGCCCGCGATCGTGGTGTTGGCGAGCAATTCGGTTCCGGCGGCGTAGCGCTTCTCGTCGACCGATTCCGCGAGCGAGAGCGCGATGGTCTTGTCGAAGCTAGCGCCGAACGTGTCCGTCGCACGGACCGTTATGCTGACCAGAGGCGACGTTTCATAATCGAGCGCGAGGCTGTCCTGGACGATCAGCTTGCTACCCTGGATCGCAAACGCTCCGCCGGTCGAGTCATCGATGATCTGATAACTGTAGAGGGCATTGGAAGCACCGTTGGCGGCAAAGCTGGCGACCGTCGTCCCCTGAACCGCGGTCTCCGAGATGACCGTGTCGGTGATGGCGATGTCGTCGATCGTGGCAACCGTGGGGACGAGGATCCTTGCCTTGATCGATCCGTCCGAGTCCCCGCCCTGACCGCTATAGTCGGTCCAGCTGACCACCAACGCGCCTGACTGCAAGGCGATGATGTTGGGCATCTCCTGGTTTCCGGTCGTGATGCCGTTCACGACAAATTCGCTGCCCAGTCGCGTGCCGACGGCGTCGAAGATCTGGACCTTGATCCCGAACCCGCTGGCATCGGTCGTCAGATTGCTGTTGTCGCGCCAGCTGACCGCAAACCCGCCTCCCGCGATCCTGGTGACGGTGGGCTGGTCCTGTGCATTGAAGCTGGTCGCATTGACCAGCAGTTCGCCTCCCACCCGGGCACCGGCTGCGTCATAGACCTGTGCCTTGACACCCGCGCCACTGGTGTCGCCCTGAAGACTGAGGTCGCGCCAGACGACGACAAAACCACCCCCGTCCAGCGCGGTGATCACCGGTTGATCCTGCGAGGCATTCGTCGCGGTGTTGACCAGAAACTCGGTTCCGATCTTCGTCCCGGTAGACGTAAAGACCTGCGCCTTGAGCGACGTCGCGCTCGCATCGCCGCCGAGCCCGCTACTGTCGACCCACGTCGCGACGAAGCCGCCCGAGGCGAGCCCGGTCAGCGCCGGAAATTGCTGGCTGTTCGGGATGGTCGTGTTGATCAGAAATTCGCCGCCAACCCTCGCTCCGGACGCGGAGTAGATTTGCGCGCGAATGCCCGTGCCCTTCGCATCAGGGCCGGTTGCGCTCGCATCCACCCAGCTGATGACAAAGCCACCCGAGGCCAGGCTGGCAATCGCGGACGTGCCCTGCCCGAGCTTGGTCGTGGTGTTGATCAGAAACTCGCTGCCGACCGCGATCCCGGCAGCATCGTACATCTGTGCCTTGACCCCGGTCTTGTCGCTGTCGGGACCCGTCGCGCTGTTGTCGGTCCATGTGACGACGAACCCGCCGCTCGCCAATGCGGCGACCGACGGTTGGTCCTGCGCGTTCAGCGTCGTTGAATTGACCAGAAACTCCGCGCCACTCGCGACCCCGTCCGCCGTATACAGTTGCGCCCGGACGGCTGATCCACTCCCGTCGCCGGACAGATCGGTCCAGCAGATGACGAAACCGCCCGAGGCGAGCGCCGCCATCGTGGAGTCGGTTTGGACGCCAGCGACCTTCGAATTGACGAGAGTCTCGCGAGCTCCAATGGTGTAGGCGCCGATCGACATGGGATAGGTCCCGTCACGCTGGACTGCCGCGCACCTTGCGGCCAACGTGAAGGATATCCCTCGGGCTGATGCGACGACACTGCCATTCCGGCTGCGCGAACTTCATCGGGATAGACCGTCGCGTCCCCCTGCTACCCCGTTCGAGTAGATCCGGATTTTCAGCGGCAATGACCCTAGCGGACCTTGACGACCACTGAGTCGATCGTCTCTCCGCCAGCTTTGCCGATGCAGTCGATTTCGTAAGTGGTGGTCTTCGTCGGGAAGACCAGCAGCGTGCCGTCGCCGCCCACTCCACGACCCGCCAGCTTGCAGGATCGAATGTTCTCACCAGTCCAGCGCAGTTCGACCTGGCCCCCGGGCCGTACGGAAGAAGGCGACGCGCTCAAATGGACGTCGGGCAGCGGCGGTGCGTCGACTACGGGGAAGCCACAGGTCGGATCGGGATCGGGCCCGACGGGGGGCGACTGCCGCGTATCGTCGCCCGCCAGCGCGCCCAGATAGTGGTTCAGGAACGTATCCCCATCCGGTGCCAAGCCGTTTCGGTCGTCGGGGTTTGCCGGCGACAAACCATGGCGGACCTCCCAGTCGTCCGCCATTCCGTCCTGGTCCCGGTCCACGGGGGCAGAGAGCCCTGAGAGCAAGGGCCAGCCGCCAACCTGTCGGGGATCGTCGATAATTGCACCCCGACACGCCGCCATGTCGCCAAGGACGCGCCGATCGACGGCATCGCGCGACGGCTTCGTTGCCCCAACGTTTTGGAGAATTTCACGGTACGCCTGCCCTGGCCCGGTAATCGTCGCCGCCTCGAGCGATAGCGGCCCAACCGGCGCGGTCGTCGCATATTTGCGGTCGCGGGGCTCCAGTACGAGCAGCTCGTCGCCGTGATTGTTTGGGCGATGCAGATCGACATTGTTCTTGAGGTAGATCGCAAACGCCGCCGGATAGTCCCTGAAGTAATTGACCAGGTACAGCTGCGTGGTCTTCTCCGAGGATGGCCCCAGGCGCGCCACGTTGCCGATGACGTTGACCGCGAGATCCCCGAACCGCGTGTAGAACTCGCCGTTATAGCGCCCCGAATTGTAGATCACGTTATTGACCATGTCGAACTGGCCACGCGTGTTCAGCAGCGGGTTGCGCCGGATGTTGCTGGCGATCAGATTGTGATGAAACGTCACCTCGCGCGCGCCATAGCCGAAGTAGCTGCCACGGCTGTGCGCCCCCCGGTTGCTCCGATCGAGTCCTTCGGACAGGATCGACCATTGCACGGTGATGTCGCGCGTTTCGCCGCAGGGGATCGGCTTCGCGCCATAGCCGACGATGTTGATCCCCTCGTCGGTCGGCCAGGAGCTGGAAATGTGATCGAGGATGACGTCGTGCGCCCCGGCGCTGATCTGGATCGTGTCCACATTGTCCGAGGGTGTCTGGGACGGGCCGGGTCGCACGCGGATATGCCGGATCACCACGTCGTGTGTCTGCACGAGGATAGGTGCGTTGAGCGAATTGCGCACACGGATTGCGATCCCGCCGGGAGAGGTCTGGCCTGCAATCGTGAGATAGGGTTTGAGGATCTTGATCCAGCCGTCCACCGCGATCGTGCCGCTGACCCGGAAGACACAGGTGCGCGCGCCCGACGCCTCGGCACAGGCGCGCAACGAGCCCGGACCGGCGTCGTTGAGGTTCGTCACCGCATAGACCGCGCCGCCGCGCCCACCCTGGGCGAACCGCCCGAAGCCGTCTGCGGTCCTGAACGCCTTCCGACGGGTCGGGCCGTCGGGGATCGGATCGCATACGGGCGTTGCCGCCAGCGAGGCCGGTTCGGCGGCATCGTCGGACGGGTCGGCCGCCCCTGACATCGCTAGCACGATCGCGGACGCCAGAACCAACAGGCCCGTCATGCACCACCTCCACCCAGAACCGACCATCATGCCCTGCCCTTCAGTCTGTCGGCAGGCGGTCCGGGCGCAGCGGGTCGTCGCTGCTGGTCCGTGCCACGCCCAGCGCCAGCAGGACCGGCACTGCCCACAGCCGCGCGTACATGTGCGGGCTTGCTGTCGAAAACAGGAGGAAAGTGCCCATGACCGACAGGGCAAGACCGCTCGCCAGTCGATCGCGACGGAACGCACCGAACGCCGTCACGAGGAAGGCAACCATCATGCCCAGCCACCCGAGCAGCGCCAGCCCCCCGCCTTCGACCCAGATCAGCAGGTACATGTTGTGGACCGGCGCACGCAATCGGCTGACGATGCGATCCTGGTCGACACCGACCCCGACGATCATGTGATCCCCAACCCGCTTCCACGCCTCTTCGATCAACAGAATGCGTCCGGTGTACGTTCCGGCACCCGCGATGTTACCGCTCGTGATCGCGCCTCCAACGCGCTTTTCGAACGCCGCCGGGAGCGCGATCTGCCATTGCGCGATGGCGACGAGCAGCACCCCCACCATCATCAGCACCGACAGCCGCGGTCGTACCGCGCCCGCGACCACGAAGATCGCAATTGCCGCCAAGGCGCTTCCGAACGCCGTCGCGGACGCAGTGAGCAGCAGCGCAAACATCAAGATGCCGATGGCCAGCCCCCCCAGCCACGGGCGAATCAGCCGTCTCGCCGTAAGGTAGAACGCAAATGGCAGCGCCATGGAAATCGTGGCGCCATTCCAGTTGGCGTCCGTTGCAAACGCCCCGAGCCTTCCCGCTCCCGAAATGAAATCCAGTCCCAGCAGACTGCGCGATTCCTCGAACGTGCCATGATAGAACAGGATCACGGCAATACCGACCGTCTCCATCACCACGACGCCGGTAAGCATCGCCGTCGCCAGATGGCGCATCGCGGCTTGGCCATGCCCCATCAACAGGAACGGAAGGATCACCCAGGCAAAGCCATATTGGCTGGCAACGATGACCCAGCGGATCGGATCGGCACCCGACACGGATCCGATCGCGAGGCCCAGCATCATGGTGGCAAACGATAGCAGCCAGACCGGCGTCAGCACGCCAAACGGCTCAAGCGGGATCCGCCGCGCCACTACGAGCTGGATGGCCCCGAGCAGGAAAAGCGCATCGCTCAATGTGAACAGGATATCGAGCGACGGACGCCACGACAGATACGCGCCCAGGAAAACCGCGCCGACGAGGGTCATCGGGGCGAATACCCGCCCCGCAGTAGAAAGAGGCGCGATGCGAGCCGCGGCGAGTGACGCTGCGGTCGTCACGATGCCGGCACGTCGGCGGTTGTCGCCGCCGATGTCCGATAGATCTGTTGGCGAAAGAAACGCTGATAGGGCCAGAGCTCCAGCGTCACATGGGCCAACTGGGCCGCAAGGATCGACAGGCCTGCCACGATTGCACCGAACAGCGCGATCGACCCGGTGACGTCCGTCGTGAATAGTCCGCCCCGTTCGAACACCGTTCGGACCGGGAAATAGACATAGGGATGCACGAGGTAGAGACTGTAGCTGACGGTACCGAAATACCGCATGACCTTATTGTCGCAGGCCACGGCAGTCAGGCTGTGGGGCTGGATTGCAAACCAGAAATACAGGCCGGTCGACACGATGATCCCCACCACCACCGGATTGCCCAGGTCGCGCCAGTGATATTCGAAGTGTCCCCGGCTCGCGAAGAAGATCATGAGCGCAAGCGAAATGCATTCGAGCAGACGCGCCGGGATGATCGGCATCCGAAAATGCTGGCTGGCGATGCGGATCGCGACGCCCATCACGAAATACAGCGCCATCGGAAGGGCGACGACAAAGGCGGTCGCCATGAGGACCGCAACGCTTCCGGCGAAGCGTGCACGATGGCGGACGGTGCTCTCGACCACCGCACACACCAGCACGTAGAACATGACCTCATAGGTCAGGCTCCAAGCGTTTGGCGTGAGCTGCTCAGTCCCGGTGAACAGGTTGAGGAACAACAGCCCTGAGACGATCGTCGACCAGGTATTGAGCTTGGGATAGGCATTCGTCGCCGCGTTAAGCGCAACGAAGGCGAGCGAGAGCACGATGAACAACGGATACAGACGCAGGAAACGCCGCAGCGCGAACTCCCTCGGACGATAGCGCAGCGCGCTCGGCAGAATGACGAAGCCGCTGATCACGAAGAACAATTGCACGCCGAACGTGCCTAGATACCACGGTGCCTGGATCGCCTCCACATAGGCGGCATTGTCTTGATAGACGTGCCGCGCCGTGCCGCCGAGAATATGGGCGAACAGCACCATGAGCGCGGCGAGCCCGCGAAGGCCGTGCGCAGCGACGTTGAACGCGGTCGTGCGTGCGGGAGGCGCTGTGGCCGGATCGCGTGTCCGGCCAGACGCCCGCTGCCCGGTATCAGCGAACCGGATCCGCGCCGTATCGGTGGGCATCGAGCGTCTCCTGATGGTCACCAGTCGTTGGTCGCACCGCCTTGCAGGGTGATCCGGATCGTGATCGCCCCGCCTGCGGCGAAAGCATTAGGGCTCCGCTTCCTCCTTGGGCGGAATCCCTGTGACGTAGCCGGGAACGGCCGGCTTGGCAGGCGCAAAGGCCACGCTTGCGGTCGGCGCGCGGGCGGCACTCCGGAACGCCCAATAAGCGTCGAACACGATGTCGCTGTCCCGCCGCGCCGGGACCCATCCGAGCGTCTGCCGGGTCTGCGTGGTGTCGAGCAGATAGTCGATATTGGCGATCGCGAACTGTTCGGGATACAGCAATGTCAGCCCCATCCGGTCGAGCACCGTAAGCACACGCTGCACGGCCGTAGCCGGGGTCGGCAACAGCACCGAACGCGATCCGGCGCGCTCGACGACCTCACCGAGCAGCATGCGCACCGTCGGGGGCGCGTCCGATCCAAGATTGAACGGCCCGGGCGGCAGCCCCTTTTCCACCGCCCGAAGGGCTGCGGATACACAATCCTCGACCGCGATCATCTGGTAGCGATTGGTACCCGACCCGATCATCGGAACCGGAAGATTCCGCCGGATCAAACCGAACAGCTTGGCAAAGATTCCAAGCCGCCCGGCACCCGCGATGAGACGCGGACGGAAGATGCTCGCGGACAGGCCCTCACGCTCCATCGCCTCACGGATCAACTGCTCGGCTGCGAGCTTGGACCGGCCATAGGGCCCGAGCGGCACTTGCGGATGGGTGGTCGGCACCGGCGAATAGGTGGGCCGGCCATAGGTCATGTCGGTCGAAAAGAAGACGAGCCGACGGGCACCCCCGCGTGCCATCGCCGCAAGCAGGTTGCGCGTTCCACCGACGTTCACGTCGTCGAACCATGCGTCGCGGTCGGTCTTCGGCACGACCCCGTGGAACTGCCGTGCGGCCAGGTGATAGACGACATCATCGGCGTTCAGGCCCAGGTTCCGGAAATTGTCGGCGTTGCGCACGTCTCCGGGAATGAACGCGACGCTCGTGTTCGCTGGGGGAACCATGTCGAAGATCGCAACCTGTTCCCCGCGTGCGGCGAGCGTCGCGGCGAGCCGCGCACCGACGAACCCGGAACCTCCGGTGATCACATGCCGCATGGTCAGCCTCCCCGTCCGATGACCGTCACCCCGACGCAGATCAGCGCAATGCCGATGATCCGCGCCGTTCCGACCTGTTCCCCCAGGAACGCGACGCCCAGCACGGTCGCGATGATGTAGCCGATCGACAACATCGGATAGGCGGCACTCACCGGCAGCCGGCTGAGCACGATCATCCACAACCCGATGCTGAGCGCGTAGCAGCCCATCCCCGCCCACAGCCAGACGTTGCTTGCCAGCGCCCAACCGAGCGCGACGACCTCACTTATCGCGGGCAACGTCCCGAGCGTCATGCCCTTGCGCAGCAGCACTTGCGCCAGCGCGTTGAGCGACACGCTGGTGAGGACGAGCGCAAAGGTGGCGGACGTTACCATGCCCCGCTCACCGCAACGGCCCAGAGCGCGCAGACCGCGACGGCATGAAGCCAGCTGACCCGATCGCGCAGGGCATAGAAGACCGGGTCGTCGTTGAGCGTACCGCGATGCGCCAGCAACCAGATCCGCATCAGCCACAGCCCCAATATGGCGGGAATGAGCATCAGCGGGGCCCGATTGGCGTACAATCCCGTCGGCATCGCCTCGATCGACATGTACAGGACCATCACGACCACGGACACGATCCCCGAAGCGATCCCCAACGCCAGCGTCAGAACCTCATCCCCGGGCAGATATCCGCGTCCCTTGACCGGCCGCAGGTTCCGGCACGCCTGCACCAGTTCGGTCGTGCGCTTGGCCAAGGCGAGCGACAGGAACAGTACCGCCGTGAAGGTGACCAGCCAGAGCGATAGGGGATGCGCCAGGATCACCATTCCCGCCGTGATACGCAGCGCGAACAAGGCGGCAATCGCCGCGACGTCGATCATCGGCTGGTTCTTCAACTTGAACGAATAGAGCAACGTCAGCGTGACGTACGCCGCAACCGTCAGACCGAAGCCCGGATGCAGCGCGAACGCACCCGCCAGTCCTATGGCCAGCAATGCCACGGCCAGCGGCACCGCAGTCGAGATCGGGATCAATCCCGCCGCAAGGGCCCGGAAGCGCTTCGTCGGGTGTGACCGATCCGCCGCGAGATCGCACAGATCGTTGATGAGATACGTCGCGGAAGCCGTGAGCCCGAACAACAGCCACGCCGCAGCAACGAGCGCGACCAGCCCGGGGACGCGATATTCGTGACTGAGTACGAGCGGCACGAACACGAGCAGGTTCTTGCTCCACTGATGCAGCCGCAACGCCTTCACCCACTGCCGCAGCGAGGGCTTGGTGCGCGGGAGGACGCTGGTCTCGAGCCCGCTGCGCCGTGTGCGGACCGCGACCGAACGCGACGAACCGGCGATGATTGCGTGCCCTGCGGCTCGCCAAACCGGCAAGTCGGCGGCGCTGTCTCCGACGTAATCGAATCCATCGGGAAAGCGTTCGGACAGATGGGCCGCCTTGGTCCGCGCGGTGAGGTTTTGCCGGCCCGCGCTCCCCGTCGCGCTGTCGAACACGTCGAGCGTCCGCGCGACGTTGTCAGCGATTTCCTGGTCGGCACCGGTCACCAGATGGACTTCGCCGCCTTGCGCCCGGCGATCCGCAATCAGGTCCAGAACCGCGGGGTCATAGGGCAAGGCACGACAATCGAGCGCCGCAATGCTCGCGATGCGGCGCTTCAACGCTGCCCTGCCGTGCCGGACGGCGCACAATCCCGCCAAGAGCTGCGCGGGAAAGCGGAACGTCAGGTCGACGATCGACTCGTGCAGAGTATCGGTACGAACAAGCGTCTGGTCGAGATCGACGATCAGCGGGCGTGGAGCCCCTCGTGCCGCCCCCCGCTCGGACACCGAATTCCATTGCCTATCCGTGACGGCAGTCATGATCGAAGCCCCCGCATGGCCGGACAATGCGAAGCAACACACCCGGCTGTCACGCGCTACGAGGGATAGGTCCCGCGCACCGATTGGATGACAAGGTGTTACCCCGTTAGAACGTCCCGCCCCCCGAATGCCTCGGGCACGGGCGCGACGCCTGCGATAGTCTCGACCGATGGCAAGAGACACGACACACGAGCCGGCAAACCGCGTGGCGGCATCCTTGCCGTTCGTGACGATCGCGATTGCCCTTGCGGGGCTTTTCGCCCGGCTGATGACCTACCCGGTCCGCCACGACGAGCAGATCTATCTGCCCGTCGGCGTCCTGTTCGGACAGGGCGACCTCTATCGCGACTACGGCTTCAATAACTTGCCGAACTTTCCGATGCTGGTGCGACTGGCGCTGACGGCATTCGGATCGGACCACCTGCTGCTCGGCGGACGACTGATCGTGTTCGCGGGATGGGCCGCAGCGGCGGGCGCGATCGCGATGTTCACCGCACGGACCACAGGCGAGCGCTGGGCGGGCGTTCTGGCGGCGCTGTTGTTGCTGACCAATCCTGTCCTGCTGGGACAGACCGGCATGCTGGCGACGAACAATTTCCTGCCCATGCCGTTCGCTGTGCTCGGGACGATCCTGTTCCTCACCGCGTTCGAACGGGACCGTCCGCGTTCCATAATGCTGCTGGCGGCCGGGATCTGCGTGGCGGTGGCGGCAGGGTTCAAGGCCAACTACATTTTCCTGGTTCCTCCCCTCGCGGTCGCCGCGCTTCTAGTGCCGCGCCGCATCAGGGCGATCGACCGGCTTACGCACATGACCCTCCCGTTCGCGGCAGGCGGCGTGCTCGGGGCCTTGCCGACCCTCGGCTATTTCGTGTCCGATCCCAACTCCTTCCTCGCGCACGTCATTCGCTATCATCGCGGACCGCATATCGCCTATTGGCTGCAAAATCCCGACCTGGACGGGACGAAGGTCATGACGCTTGCGGGCAAGCTGTCGATGGCGGCCAACGTCTGGGGCGGCGGGGGCACCATACTGGTCACCGCCGTCATCGTTGCGCTGGCCTGGATCGGACGCCGACGTCGCGCTGACGGGCAAGCACCGCCGGCCTGGCCGATCCTCCTCGTGATCGCGCTGATCGTTGGCGGGATGACGCTGTCGTTCGCGCCGACACCTGCCTTTCCGCAATATTACACCGCCCCCATTCCGTTCGGCATCATCCTTCTAACGCTGCTCTACGCCCGCATTCCTTCGCGGGACCGGACGCGGGTCCGGCCCTGGACGGCAGCGATCCTGGCCGTGCCGGTGGTGCTGGGGCTCCCGCGCCTCGCCCTTGCCGTACCTTCTCTTGCGCACTCGGAAGCGTGGGCCGTGTATCGCGTTCATGCGGCGGGAGTCGTTCTGGCCGACATCGTCCGTCGCAACGGCGGCGTGACTGGCCCAATCGCAACGCTCGCCCCGATCTACCCGCTGGAAGGTGGCCTCGCAGTGTATCCCGCATTGGCGGCAGGCCCACTCGTCTACCGGGTTGGAGAACTGATCCCGCAGGCGGATCGGAAATATTACGACCGCCGGATATCGCCCGCGACCATCGCGCGCCTGCTCGACAAGGCACCCCCCGCCGGCCTCCTCGTGGGTCTCGAGGGAAGGCTGGACGACCCCCTGATCGCCTATGCCAACCGGCATGGCTATCGCCGCGTCGATACCGTCATCTGGAGCGACCGCTATGGGACCGCCCGGCTTTACCTGAAACCCAGCGCATCTCCCCGCGGATCCTGACCCGGCCCTTGCCGCACACGGCGCGGTGCCTTTGCCAGCATATCCTCATACACCGCCATGATCGCGTCCGCGTGCGCCGCCTCACCGTAGCGCGTGATGGCCTCGGCGCGAGCGACGTCGGCCAGGCTCCGCGCGGCTTCCGGGTGTTCCAGGAGATCGAGACAGGAAGTTGCCAGCGCAACGTCGCATTCCGGCGCGACCAGCCGGCCGCTGGCGCCGTCGCGGATCGCCTCGACATTCCCGCCCGATGCGGTCGCCACGACCGGTGTCCCCACCAGCATCGCCTCGATCAGCGTCCGCCCGAACGGTTCGTCGATCGCCGGGATCATGAGCAGGTCGCACCCGGCAAGCCAGAACGCGCCGCACGGGCGGAAACCCATCACATGGACACGATCGCTTACCCCAAGGCGGCCTGCCTCGCGATCGACCCGCTCCGCCATGTCGTCGAGCGATTCTCCGAACATGATGCCATGAATCTCGGCCTCCGGTCGTGCACGTCGCATCGCGGCAAGCGCAGCAACGAACAGCAGCGGTCGCTTCCGATCAATCAACGCCCCTGAAAATGCGATGAGCGCGGCGTTGGTCGGCAGACCGAGTTCGCCACGAATCGCATCGCGCGCGGCGGTTCGGTCATGCCGCTCGGTTGTGTCGAACGGGCTGTGGATGACATGCGTCCGGCGCGCGGCAGAGTAATACCCCGGGTCGGGACTCGCGAACCGTGACACCGCCACGACCCGGTTGGCGAGCAGCGGGGCCGCGTAGCGAAGCCCCATCGCATTGGGTGCGCCCCGATGGTGCCACAGCAGCCGCGCCCCCGCCAACTTCGTCGCAAGCGCCCATGTCGCATGGGTTCTGCCGTCGTTGCTGTGGACGATGTCGACGTTTTGGCTGCGGAGGAAGCGGGCCAGCGCGACCGTCCGCGCCGCCAACCGCGCGCCGACGACCACGCCCACCGAACGTCCGTGCGCCAGCTCCGGGGAAGACGGCGCGCGTTCGACCGGAATACCCGCGTCTTCGAACAGATGCGCCACCGTCCCGTTGGTCTGCGATACGAGAACCAGCGGCGTGAACCGCCGACGATCCAGTCCCTTCAGCAGCCCCAGCACCGAGATATGGCTGCCACCGACGAGGTCCCCGACAAACGGGAAGCACACTGTGGCGGGGTGTGCGGGCGTCATTTTACCCATTCGCTTGGCAGACTGGTGTCGAGCGCGAGCCACTCGATCTCGGACCCTCCGCCAAAACGATCGACGACATCGAGGTAGCGGCCATCGGACGATATCCGAAAAAGGGTGCCGACATGGCGCCCCCCGGTCGACCGCGCGATCAGCAGCCAAGCGCCAGGGCCGGACAGATACCGCACGATATTGTGCAAGGCGCCGCGCAACGCGGCTTCCCCGAAATATCCGCGGTTGAGAATGTTGCCCGCGCGAATGAAGTCGAACCGGCCATGGAACGCGGGGGTGTCTTCGAGGATGTCGTTGTTGACGATGTCGACGTTGGCATGGTCGTCGACACTGGGACTGACCAGCCGGACCGGAACCACGCCGTCCCGCGCCCCTTGCAACCGCTGCCTCGCCATCCCCCCCAGCACCGCATTCAGGGCAGCGCGAAAGACGAGCATGCCCGTCGCATAATCCGCGCGCCGTCCCCACGGGCGCACCGCTTTCCCCAGGACGTCGAACTGAAGCGCGTGCCCGGCTTCGTCGGTCAGTACGCGCACCCCGGGCATGGGGGATATGAGCATCGCATCGAGCGAGATATCGGTGCCTACCAATTGCGCGGGATAGCCCGCCGCGATCAGCCGTTCGCTCAGCGTGACCGTCGTGCTTCCCGACGATATGCCGATGTCGAGGACGTTGGCGATACGTGCGTCTGCCGCCCGGAATGTACGGATGCAGACATCGTCCAGTTCTTCGAAACGGTGTCGCGCGGTGCGCTTGAACGTCGCATTGCGTGTGCGCAGATCGGTGAAGAACTGGTCTTCGACGGTCGGCTCCCGATGCGTTCCGGAACCGTCAAAGAACTTGGCCGCGGTGATCGTCATGCTTTTCTCCCGCGGCCATCCTACCCCGGCACGCCCTCCGACACCGTCAGAAATTCCGGATTAAACCCAAGGAAAGCGACGCACGGATCCCAACTTCCGCTCACAAAGCAGCATCGGCCGGAGCGGGCCCATAATGGACGGGAGGATGCGAGCGATGAGATCCAGTGCCTCGGTTTGGTTCGGCCGGGCCTACCGACATCGCCATCTTCGATCGGTGGCGCACCTCCTCACCGGAACGACGGCCACTATCGGCATCAGCCTCCTTTCGGTCGGCCTTACCGCCCGCGCACTGGGGCCGGCCGACTATGGCCTCCTGGCCATCATCATCACGCTTGCCCAGGCAAGCGAGCGGCTGATCAGTTTCCAGTCGTGGCAACCAATCGTGCGCTACGGCGCCACGCTCGACCTGCAATCCGACCGCAGCGCGTTTCGAATGCTCATCAAGTTCGGAATCGCACTCGATCTTGCGGGAAGCATAACGGCGTGGGCCGTGGCGAGCATCCTCGCAATCGCCGCGCATTTCCTGTTGGCCGTGTCGATCGACCACCTCGTCCTTGCGCTGATCTTCCTCCTTTCGCTGCTGTTCAATCTGAACGGCGTATCGACCGCGGTGTTTCGTCTGACGGACCGGTTCGCCACGATCGCCAGGCTGCAGGTCCTGAACGCGTTGATCCGGCTCGCGTGCATTGCGGTCGCTTATGCCGCGTCGGCAGATCTGATGACGTTCGTTCTGGTCTGGGCAGGCACGCAGGCGTTAAACGCGCTGCTCAGTTTTGCGGTTGCGATGCGCGCGTTGCGATCGCTCGGCATCACCAGGATCCGCGATGCCGCCTTGCGAGGGATTGAAAGCCGTTTCCCCGGAATCTGGCGCTTCGCCTGGGGGGCCAATGCCTCGCTGTCGTTATGGGCCACCGCGCAACAGGTCGATACGCTGCTGGTGGGATGGCTCGCCGACCCCGCTTCGGCCGGCATGTTCTACATTGCGAAGCGGGTGAGCCGCGTCGTGCAGCAGGTCGGGAGCCATGTCGAAGCGGTGGTGTTTCCCGACCTCGGGCGGCTGGCGGCGAACCGGAACTGGTCGCGTTTCGCCCGGACGATCCTGCAGACCGAGACGTTGCTTGCGGTGTTCGGGGGCGCGTGTTGTCTGTTTATCTGGCTGGTGGGCGCTCCATTCCTGCGGCTGACCGCGGGCGAAGGCTTCGCCGCCGCGGCGCCCTTGCTCTCCGTGCAGATCCTCGCGACGACGTTGTCGATCAGCGGCGCGGCCAGTCGCGCCGGCTTGCTGGCGTTGGGGGCGCAGCGCGCCGTGTTGCGGACCGTCACCGCCTGTACGCTGGTATTCTATGGGACCGCCGTGCCGCTAATCCTGCACTTCGGCGCGATGGGCGCCAATATCGCGCATCTGCTGTTCGGCATGGTGTGGTTGATCGGGCTTACGCTCAGCCTGCGCACGGCGATCGGCGCGGCAAAGCGCGGTCAGGCGGCAACGCCGCACTGACCGCGTCAGGCGCTTCGGTCACGCGAGATGCAGCATCCGCGTCATACGCTGCCGGATGGCACGCAAACCGCCGTGTTCGGATTGTCTCGGCTCGTCATAGTGCGTGGCCTTGGACATGAGGTGGATGGCGTCGCCGTACCGCCGACCGGCATGTCGTGCGTAATTGACCCGGTTGATCACCGCCCCGGCAATTGGCCGTTCGAAGACCTCCATCGCGACACGGGCGGCCTCGGGGCGCGATCGTCCCCAGCGCAGCACGAGGATCGTGGCGTCGCTGAGTTCAGCCAGCGTCTTGGCGTCGCGAACCGGCAGGATCGGCGGAGCGTTGAGGATCACCAGATCGTATTTCGCGCGAAGCTGATCGATCATCAGCGGCAATCGCGGTGAAGCGATCAGTGCGCCAGGATCGACGGGCACGCTGCCGACATCGATCATTTCGAAACGGCTCTCCGCCGCCACCACCGGCAAATCATCCATGCGAGCACTGCCGGAGAGATATGCCACCACACCGCCATGCCCGGGTATGGCAGCATCCGGTTCGGCGGCCGGATGGCGCAAGTCGAAGTCGACGACGACCGCACGCCGCCCGATTGCGCTCGCTGCCGCCGCCAGACTCGTCGCGATGGTATTTTTCCCTTCGCCATCGAGCGGCGAGGTCACCAGCACGACTTGCTTGCGCCCGACCTTGACCGCTTCGAGTTCGATCAGAACGTTGCGGACCGCTTCGGTGAAGCGGGACCTGGGACGCCTGGTGATCGTCGCGTGCATCGGCCCGCCGTCCAGCTCGCCCTTGAGTTCGGGCACCATCGCGAACGTCGGAATACCAAGCAGCCGCCGAACCTGATCGGCAGTGCGGATCGTGGTGTCGAGCGTCTCGACGACGAACCCGATCAGAACGCCGAGCGCCAAGGACGCGAGCAACGCCACCGCGAGCGCACGCTGCGGTATCGGTTCGCTCGGCAATGTCGGAACGGAGGCACGCGATACGATCGAGATATCGGGATCTTCGTTCGCAGGCGTGCCGATCCGCGTATTGAGCGTGTTGAGCAACGCCATATACGCGGTGTTCGCCCCCAGCGCAGTGCGCTCGAGCGCGAGCAACGGAACCGCGTTCGTCCCCGCATCGAGCCCCTGCGCGAGAACCTGGCCGATCCCTGCGCTGACAACGGATTGCCGCGCCTGGGTTGCGGCGGCTTCGGTCGCGAGTTCGGCCCGTATGCGGGACCGCTCCTCCGCGATGCGTGGCTGCAATGATGCGAGCTGCGCCCGCAGCTTTGTCACCTCGGGATACCCCGGACCGTAAAACGAGCTGAGTTCCGTCAGTCGTGCCGTAAGCGCAGCCTCCTGCTGATGCAGCGCTGCCGACAGTACGGATGTCCCGGCACCGCCCATGGCACGGCGCGTATTCACCGCGGCATCCGATCTCGCCTGGGCAAGCAACGCGTCACGCTGCATGACTTGCGCCGCCGCGACTTTCTCGGGCGACGATGTCAGCAGGCCGTGCGACTTGCGATACATCGCGGCGGCGGCATCGGCCTGTTGCACCGCGTTCCTGGCGTCGGACACGCGCTGGGAAAGATCCTCAATCGCGCTTTCCCGCTCTTCGCGTGAATCCTTGATCTGTCCCTTCAGATACGTCTGCACGATGCGGTTGGCGATCAGTGCCGCCTTTTGCGGATCGCTGGAGGACGCGGTGATCTTGATCGTACTCGACCGCCCGACCCGCGTGACGTCGACTGCGTCGATGAGGCGGTCGACCACGGTCTCGTTCCGGACATTTGCCAGTTGCTCGGCCCGCTCGGCAGGGGCGGAATCTGCCGGCGGGGGCGGGACGAACCACCAGAGGAAACGCCGCCCCAGCCCGCTTCCGCCATTCGACGACGATGCGAATTCGGGGTCGTTCTCCAGATGCATCGTCCCGGCGGCACGGATCATGAGCTTGCGGGATCGCAACATCTCGACCTTGGTCTCGATGTCGGTTTCGTACGTCGGGCTGATGATCGTCGTCGATAGCTCGGGCACGATGCGCTGGTCCGGGGGCATCACCACGACGGTCGCCGTGGCCTGATACACCGGGGTGGTCCTGACGATGGCGACGACTGCAACCGCCATGCCGATCAGCGTGATGAAAACGATCAGGCCAAGCCGGCGGCGCAGGATCCGGACAAAGTCGCCCAGTCCGAAATATCCCGTCTTTGTCCCCGGATGCGGCGCGCGCGTTGCGGCGAAGGTGCTCCACTCGAACCGGTCCGACGCGATCTGCGGCGCAGTGACAATATCCATGCCTAGGTCCCCTCAACGCCCAGACGGGCAACACGAGCGTCGTTTCGGCTTCAGACAACAACTCTGGCTGCGGCATTTGCGGAAGCGACCACCGATCGACTCGATCCCGCTGCGACCGTCATCGGTTCGTCCACGATCGTCAGGTGCGGCTTGGGCTTGGGCTCTTCGGCAGCGGCGACGTCGCCCCCCAATCCGCGACTGAGCGCCCAGATCGCCGCCTGGGTCCGATTGGCGACATGCAACTTGCGCAGGATCGACTTGACATGGACCTTGACCGTGGCCTCGCTGATGTTGAGGCGGCGGGAGATGATCTTGTTGGGATCGCCTTGGATCAGCCCCCGCAGGATCTCGATCTCGCGTGCCGATATATTGGCATCGTCGATGCGCGCCTCGGCTTCGTTCCTGCGCATCTGGCTTTCGAAATTGGCAAGGTCGAAGATGACTTGCGACGGGGCAAACTTTTCGCCCAGCGCCACGAGCTTGATCATCTCGACGAAGCTGGCGCAGGATGTGCCCTTGTCGATATACCCGTCGATGCCTGCACAAAAGGCCTTCGCCACGACATGGCTGTGACAGTTTTCACCCATCATGACGATCAGCGCGTCGTCATACCGGGCGCGTACCGCAAAGCACATTTCCATGGTGCAGTCATCGGTGGCGGCATCGATGATGAACAGCGCGCGCTTACCGCCATGGCCGCGCAACGGCGGAAGACTGTCGAGGTTGCGATAGACGCCTGCGACGTCAAAGGACTGCTCGACCAATATCCTCCGTAACCCCTCCCCCTGGATTTCGTTACGGTCCACTATCATAATCAACAAATGGTCAAGCATGGATACCCCCCAAGCAACGTACACTGCGCTTGTTTTCCCGGAGTCCTTCAAGTCCTTGACGGAAATCCGGAAAATATAGACAATAGTCTGTAATCACTAGACAATGCGTTCACGACACCATCTTGTTCGTCCAGGACCGTTGTTACGACATCCTTTCGCGGTGCAGACCTCTCGGCTGCCCCTACCGCAATCAGTGTATACCACGGAACATTACGCCAAATTTTTCTAATGTGTTGTAGTTCATTCGAGGTATGTCTCAGGATCGAACAGGTCCAAGGTCATATCTCTTGGAGCGTCGCGATCACCCGTGAAGCATCGACGACATGGCCTTGGGATTGCTGATGAATTCTGCCGGGGCGATCGATCCGTATCGTCCGCCACCCGAGCGTCGTCGGTGCAACGAAGTCCTTATGTGGATTATCCGCGATATAACTGAATTGCTTGGCGGGAAGGCCAAATGCCTGTTGTGTCTGCACAAAGGCATGCGGATTTGGTTTCCAATACGGTCGACCCCAGCGGTCGGTACAAATGCCAAAGCGAATCCCGTAGCGATACACGTCGAGCGCACGAAGCTTGCGCCGCTGGGCGTCAAGGAAACCGTCCGTTATGATCGAGAAGGCGGTTTTCGGCGGCGGATCGCGCAGATACCTCGTAACATCGTCGGCGAGTGTGATGGAGGGCGCGTGCTGCCGGTACACCGCCAGCATCCTTGCAATCATCGGCGGGGACGCATCGCCCCCCAGCTGCGCCAGGCTGTCGTCGAAGATGCGCGTTCGCGCACCCCGTCGAAAGCGGTCCAGCATCACGGCGCCAAGGTCCTCCAGACCGAGCCGCGCGGCCGCCCATCGCCCCACCGCCGACAGCCCGCTTTCGACATAGTCGCGTTCGAGATACAAGGTGTCGTCCAGATCGAACACGATCACGTGCTCGATCGCATGATTCCCGTACCGGGAAAGCGTCACACGAAGACGCCATCATCGAACCGCAACATGACGACGCCCTCGGACCATTCGTTGTTGGCCGTGCAGGACAGGTCGAGCCACTCTTCCAGGATCCACCGCGTAAACGTCGCCCCAGCGCGATGGGCCAACGGGTAGCCGCCGCCGAAGCGCGCGTTGATCTCGAAAATCGACGGTGCGCCGTCGAAGTCGAGCCGAACCTGAAAGCACAGCGGCCCGCGCGCGCCTTCGAGGACCGTGCCAAGCCCGCGCGCCATCCGTTCAAGCTCGGGAATACGGATCGTAACGCCTTTCTCGACCTCGCCCGCGCGGACCTTGAGACGTTCGTGTGCAACCGCACAGCGCAACTTGCCCGCAAGATCGAAGTAGAGACCGACGGTCAGCTCACGCCCGGCGAGATACTCCTGCACGACATAGGCTTCGCGCGAAGCGAGCGCGCTGACCTGGGCGCGCGTCATGACCGTTTCGATTCCGCGACTGGAGCTGCCGTGGCGGGGTTTCGCCAGGAGCGGAAAGCACAGGTTCGACCGTCCCTGGACGAACTCCTTGGCATCGGCCGTGCCGGGCGACGCGAGCCCCGCTGCCTCCAGAAAGCGCGCAGTGGCGAGTTTGTCGCGGGCCATGCCGACCAACGGGGCCGCGCTGACGACGACCTGCGTCCCGATCGCGGCAAACGCTTCGCGCGCTTCGCTATAGGCGACGAGTTCGGTATCGATCGTTGGTACGACAAGCCCGATCCCCTCGCGCTCGCACAGGTCGAGCATGGCGGGAATGAATCCCGCCGATTCGGCAGGCGGCGCGGCGAACGCCTTGTCTGCCAGCATACACGCTGCGCTCCATTCCGGCTGCAGGTCGCACGCGACGATCTGAAGATCGATCCCAAGAGCACTCGCCGACTCGGCAAAGCATCGCAACAGGCCGACACGGCGCCCCGCCGAGCTGATCATCATCCGCGCCACGCGATCGGACGAGGTCCCTTGTCCCCCGCCGCGCACCAGCTTGGCCAATCCGATCGGGATCTGGCTATGGTGGGAAACCAGTTCCATTCTACACAACCTCCCGAACATAGGTAAACGCCTCCGCCGCGGCGCGACTGACGCACGCCCCCCGCATCATCGCCAGCGCACGAAGCGCTTCCAGCGAGCGTTCGTCCGGAAAGGGGCGTACTTGCGACGCGAAACAGGAAAACGCCTCGAGCTTGGCGTCGACATATCCCGCGATGTCGACGAACAAATGCGGCTGAAATGCCGGGCCGAGATACGGTGCTGCCCAGTTCGTTTCCGATACGGTTTCATAGGCAAGGATTCGCAACGGATAGGAATCCCCCCGCGGTCGGGCCGCCACCATCGCGGACTCGAACACCAGCCGATGATCGAAATGCATATCGCCGACGAACGGAACGAAGAGCGTGTCGGCCCGCGACGAAGCGACAACGTCGCCGATCGCGCGATTGAGGTCGGCGCGGGGGACGCAGTCGAGTTCGGCTGCGGGAAAATCGAGAAAATGCGTGTGGGCCACGCCGAGCCGTCGATGCGCCTCGAGCGCTTCGGCGCGGACTGCATCGGCCTGCCCCGGGTCGAACCTCGGCGCGAAGCCGCGCGTCACGATCGCCACGTCCACCACGCGTCCCATCGCCGTCAGCCGCGCGATCGTCCCCCCGCACCCCAGCACTTCGTCGTCGGGATGCGGCGCAATCACCAGGGCACGCTGGATCCGATCGAGCATCGTCATGGCTTCGTCGTCTCCTGCCCGAGAATCGCGTGGAGCGGGGGTACCGCCAAAGTCGTCCACCGCCAGCCGGATATCTCAAGCCCGGTCTGGTGCCCGCACCGCACCGTAAAACCGTCAGGCGTTCGCGCGACGATCTGGCCTGGAATCGCCGCATGGTGGCGCGTCGCCGACACCGGCGACGCGGCCGCGATCACCAGATGTTCGCCGTCGACCGTGGTCCACGCCCCCGGATAGGGATCGCCGCACGCACGAACCAGCCGCCAGATGTCGTCCGCGGGGAGAGTCCAGTCGATGCGGCCATCCGACGGGCGGCGGCGTGCCGCCCATGTCGCGTGACGCTCGTCCTGCACCACCCCGTCCCGGTCGCCCCTGGCCAATCGCTCGAGCAGCCCCGGGAGCATCTCGGCCAATACCGTCATGTGCGCGGCATAGAGGCGCGCCGCCGTTTCGTCCGCCGCCACGTGGAAGAAGCGCTGCGCGAGAATGGGGCCGCTGTCCGTGCCCATGTCGATCCGGAATAGCGTGCCCGCGGTAATCGGCTCGCCCAGGAGGATCGTCCAGGGGATGACGCCGCGTCCCCGCAGCCGCGGCAATGGTGCGGGATGATAGCCGATCACGCCAAGCGGCGCGCTGGCCAGAAACCGTTCGCGACACAGCTGCGACGAGCCGATCACGAAGATATGGTCCGGCGCGATCTCGGCAATCAGCGCCAGCGTCGCATCGGCATTGATGTTCGATGTATGAAACACCCGTGCGCCGGCGCGTTCGGCCGGGATCGCGAGATCCACGAAATCGGAATGCCGGTCGGCGTTGGCGCTCGGGAGCGTCAGCACGGCCGCCAGCTCCCAGTCGGGCGCGGCGGCGATGGCGTGCAAAGCCACCAGCGTGCTTTCAACCGCCCCGACGAGAATGGCTTTCATAAGCCCTCCTTATCGCCAGCGGGTCTGTTTGCTCCCCACCCCACATCACGCGCAACGTGCCCAGCAGGATGCGGACGTCGAGCGCAAGGCTGCGGTGCTCCAGATACCACAGATCGAGCGCAATCTTGTCGGCGTCATCCAGCAACGCATTTCCGTTGATCTGCGCCCAGCCCGTCATTCCCGGACGCGCGGTGCAGCGCAGGACACCGCGCTGCCCGGCCCGCGCAATCGTCTCGGGCAGCAACGGACGCGGCCCGATCAGGCTCATGTCCCCTTTCAGCACGTTCCAGAGTTGGGGCAACTCGTCGAACCGGGTCGACCGCAGCCATCTGCCGAGCGTCGTGACCCGCAACGCATCCGGCAGCAGCGTTCCGTCGGCGGCGCACCGCTGCGTCATCGTCCGGAATTTCACCAGGCGAAACGGTCGTCCCCGCAGCGTCGCGCGGCGCTGGCGAAAGAACACGGGGTGCCCATCCGTCCCCGCGATGAGCAATGCCAGCAGCAGCAGCACCGGCAACGCAATGACCAGGCCCATCGCTGAGACGAGAATATCGACCGATCGGCGGAGGCTCACACTGCGCCTCCTGCAATCATGCGGGGTATCGGCGCAGAAAACCCGCTGGACGGGGGATCCGCGCGAAGGTCCATCGTGCGGAGCAAAATGTCATTCACGCGCTCGACCGCAAAATGCTGCTCTGCGAGCTTGCGCCCCGCAGCGCCCATGGTGACGGCGAGCGCGGGCTGATCGACAAAGCGGATCATCGCCGCCGCAAGCGCTTCTGCATCGCGGGCGGGGACCAGATACCCGGTCTCCCCGGGGATCACCGGTTCGCGACATCCCGGCATGTCGGTGGTGATAACGGCGCGTCCGGTCGCCATCGCCTCGAGCAACGTTCGCGGCAATCCTTCGCGATACCAGCTCGGCAGCACGACCACGGTCGCCGCGGCGAGGTACGGTCGAACGTCGCGGGTTTCGCCGAGATACTCGATCACCCCTTCTGCTTGCCAGGCTGCGATCGTTGCCATGTCCACACCCATTTCCCCCGGGTCGGGCGGACCCAGCAGCCGGAACCGCACCTCCGGATGCCGGGCACGGACGATCCGCGCCGCCTCCGCAAATTCGAAATGCCCCTTGTTGCGCAACAGCCGCGCGACCAGCAGGAAGGTCGGTGGCCCCGCAGGCACCGGATGCTGCGCGTACCGGCTGAGATCGATCCCCGAACCGGGCACCTGCACCACCACGGCGTCTCGACGCAGGATACCGCGGCGGACCATTTCGCCCTCGTCGTCGCCGTTGAACACGAACACCGCGCGCGCGCGGCCGAGCGCGTACCGGTACAGGACCGATACGGCGCGACGCAGCGGGGCCCCTAGCGGCGAACCGCCATCGCTGAACACATGCCCAAGACCGCTGACCATCGCATAGAAGCGCCCCTGCCCGGCCAGGCGACTTGCCGCACCGGCATAGACGATCGGTTTCTGTGTGTAGGCGAGAACGACATCGGGCTTTTCCCGCCGAAGGAAACCGACCAGCCATGCCAGCGTCCGCGCATCGTCGAACGGGTTTGTCCCGGTCCGTTCCATCGGCAACCGATGGTAGGAGACGCCCATCATCTGCAACTGCCGTTCGGTTTCCGGATCCTCATCCGGTGCACAGGCAAGGACCGAATGTCCCATCGCGATCATCGCCGCAAGCAGGCGCCCACGGAAGTTGACCAGCGAATAGGCCAGGCTTGCGACGACGACGATCTTCATGCCGCCGTTCGCACGCTCGTGGGGGAGAAGTGCGATGCCGGCAGGGGAACCGCGGCGACGACGTCTTGGCACAACGCGACATAGCGTTCCGTAATGGGCGCGAGTGCGAACCGCGATACGATCCGGGCCTTCGCCGCGCTGCCGAGCAATCGTCGCGTGCTGTGCGGCAGCCGGGCAAAGTCGATCAGGGCATCTGCGAGCGCCACTGGATCGCCCGGTGCGACCACGCGCCCGGTCGAGCCGATCACCCAGCGGCTGTCGCCCACATCGGTTGCCACGCAGGCAACGCCACTCGCCATCGCTTCCCCGATGACGTTGGGGAAGCCCTCGCCCCAGGCCGACGACAGGGCAAGCACATCCAGACTGCCCAACCACTCCGCCACGTCGCCCCGTTGCCCCGACACCGTCCAGCTGCCGCCCGGAAGGACGGACAAGGCCTCCACAACGCTGTGCGTCGGCTGGTCCATCCCTTCGCCGACCAGCAACAGGTGTGCCGGGATCCCTGCTTCGAGCACGCGGGCATAAGCGGCAACGAGGTTCGGTACGTCCTTCATCGGATGCGCGCGCGCCACCATGCCGATCAGGAGTGGCTCCGGCCCAATTCCGAACAGCGCGCGTGCGTCCGTCCGGGGCTGGCTCTCGCCGCGAAGCTCAAAGCCGTTGGGGATCACCAACGCGCGCTCGGATGAAAAGCCGAAGGCCGCATATTGCTGCGCCGCTGTGCGGGAATTGTACACGATCGCCGCAGCCGAGTGCGAAATCCGTGCCTGGACTTGCAGGATCGCGCGGGTCGTCGCCTTTTCGCGGGCATATCCCCCCAGCGAGTGGCGGACGTTCCAGATGACGGGCGTACGCGTGCGCGCCAAAGCGACGGCGGCCGTCGCGGCGATCTGGCCATGATGCATCCACGCCATGATCAGATCCGGGCGGGTGGAACGGATCAGCCGCGCCAGCCGCAACAGCGCAGCACCCGACAAGGCGATGTTCCGCATCCCCAGGTCATGGACCGGCACCCCCGCCTCGGCGATCCGCGCACCGACGAACCGGGGCGGCTGGAGCGAGGCGACCTGCGGCTCGAACGCGGACGCCATCTGCCGGTTGCACACCAGACGCGCCAGCATCGTTTCCGCCCCCCCGACATTCAGACCAGTGATCACGTGCAAAAGGCGCACTTCGACCTCTCTCCCAGGACTGGTGTTGATCGTGTGGGCCGATTGGCCGCCGTCGTCCGGTCCATGCGGACACAGGTCGGTCTAGATCGCCGCAACCACAGGCTTGCTATGCTATTTGGCGTCTTATCCCTTTGGGTCCCGGGATCGCGGCGCCCCCCTCATTCGTCGTAGCGATCGGAGCCCATTGGGTAGCGCGATCCCGGGGCGACTACACCCTATACGCAGTACGCCCACCCCTCACCCCCGTGTACACTTTGCCGGTCGTCGTCGCTGGCGGGGTTGCCGACGCCGTTCGATGCCGGGCTGTTTGTTCCGCATGGGAAGCGAACTGTTGATCGCGATTTTGGGGGGACGGATATGAACTTGGCCCTGAAGTATCGCCCTTCTATCCCGAACTGGAAGAAGGTCAGTTACATTGCCTTCGATTCCGTCGCGGTGGGGGTGTCCGTGACGGTGGCGCTGCTGTTGCGGATGAACGGTCACCTGCCGCCCGCGATGCTGTCCGGCCTGATCAACTCCATGCCGTTGTTCATCGTCGTGGCCGTGGCGATCCTCTACAGCGCCGGCATCTACAGTCGCCTTTGGCGGCTGGCATCGTTGTCCGACCTGGTGACGCTGATCGAAGCCGCGACGCTTGCCGTCGCAGCCCCAGCGATCGTCCTGGTCGCGCTGTCCCGCGCGCACTGGATGCCGACGTCGGTCCCGTTCATCCAATGGCTGGTGCTTGTCGTGCTGCTGGCGGCGGGGCGCCTGTGGCGGCGTGTCCTGCAGGAGAAGCTGCGCAGGCTACGCGGTCGCCGCACCGCCCGGCAGCGCACGTCGGATGCGGTCTTCAGCCAGCAACGCGCACTGGTCATCGGCCGAACCGAATATGTCGAGGGCGTGCTTCGTCAGCTCGAGCTGGTGGATCGTCCTCCCTTCCTGCCCGTCGGCATCCTCGACGTGGACAGCCGCGAAACGAACCTGCGCCTGCGTCGCGTGCCGATCCTGGGGAACATCGATTCGATTGAACATGCGGTCGACACGCTTACGGCACGCAACGAACGTCCCTCGTGCATCATCCTCGCGGAAGGCCCTGACGTACTCTCCGGTCCAGCGAAGTTGCGCCTCGTGACGATCGCCCAGACGCTCAATCTGGCGGTCCTTCGCACGCCCCCCGCGACGGAATTTCAAAAGCCGCTCAACCTCGAGGTCATCGACCTGGCCGACCTGCTCGACCGACCGCAGACCAAGCTCGATCCCACCGTCGTCTCGCGGGCGATCCGCGGTCAACGCGTGCTGCTTACCGGTGCCGGCGGGTCGATCGGGCGGGAGCTGGCGCGGCAGATCGCGGCGTTCGAGCCTGCCGAACTGATCCTGGTCGATTGCGGCGAGTTCAACCTGTATTCGGTCGAAATGGAACTGCGCGACAATTATCCACAGGTGCCGTGCCGTGCCGTCCTGTGCTCGATCCGCCAACGCCAGCAGATCATGGCGTTGTTCGCGGAAACGCGGCCCGCCTTTGTCTTCCATGCCGCCGCCCTGAAACACGTTCCGCTCGTCGAAGCCAACATCTGCGCCGGCGTCCACACGAACGTTATCGGAACGCGCAACGTGGCCGATGCGGCACGGCGGTTCGGAGTCCGCGCGATGGTTCAGGTGTCCACCGACAAGGCCGTCAATCCGGTCGGCGTGATGGGCGCGACCAAGCGGTTGGGCGAACTCTATTGCCAGGCGCTCGATCTGGAGGGATCCGACTCCGCGTTCGCGCCGCGCTTCATGACCGTCCGCTTCGGCAACGTGCTGGGGTCGAGCGGGTCGCTCATTCCGCTGTTCCAGCGCCAGCTCGAACGCCGGGCACCGCTGACCGTCACGCACCCGGACATCACCCGCTACTTCATGACGATCCACGAAGCCGCCCAGCTGGTGCTGCACAGTTCGGCGTGCGCGCTGGAGGGCAATCTCAAACGCGGACGGATCATCGTCCTCGATATGGGGGAGCCGGTAAAAATCATCGACATCGCCCGGCGGATGATACGGCTGGCGGGGTTGATCCCGGAACGCGACGTGCCGATCGAGATCGTCGGCCTCCGCCCAGGCGAGAAGCTCTACGAGGAGCTGTTCAACGACTATGAGAAGCGCCTGCCGTCGCAGATGGCGGGGGTGTTCGAAGCCGAGCCGACCCCGCTTCCCTTGTCGACGCTGCACCGCGGCTTCAGCTTGCTGGCCGAAGGCGTGTTGGCGAACGACGAGGATGCGGTTCGCGAACTCCTGTTCGAAATGGTGCAGGCGTGCGGGCGAACGATCCCCGCCCTGCCCTGTGCCAACGGCGAAACGGTTGCCGATCAGCACGTCGTCGCCGCGCCGGCGTTCGCCGAGTTTCGAGGGCTGACGCATCGCTGGGCGTCGGACGGCCTGAGCCAGCAGGGGGCATAGCGGCCATGGCAACCCTCGCCCGATCGCCGCAGCCGCATGGTGGCATCGCAACACAGCCGATTGCCTCCCGGTGGCCGACGCACGCCCCGGACGAAATCGCGATCGTGGCGGACGTGCTCCGCTCCGGGCGCGTCAACGGCCTGCATCACGGCGAATGGTGCAAGGCGTTCGAGGCCGGCTTCGCCGACCTTTGCGCCATGCCCCACGCCATCGCGCTGGCCAACGGCACGCTTGCGCTGGAAGTGGCGTTGCGCGCGCTCGGGATCGGAAGCGGCGCCGAGGTCATCGTTCCTGCCCGCAGTTTCATGGCGACGGCAAGCTGCGTGATCGCCTGCGGGGCCAAACCCGTTTTCGCGGACATCGACCCGGACTCGCAGAGCCTAACGGCCGACACGATCGCAGAGGTCCTCACCCCCCGGACCAGGGCGATCATCGTCGTCCACCTTGGCGGTTACCCGGCGCCGATGGAGGAAATCGCAGCCTTGGCGACCAGCCGGGAGATCGCGCTGATCGAGGATTGTGCGCAGGCGCACGGCGCGACCATCGCGGGCCGCCGCGTCGGCTCATTCGGCGACGCGGGTGCCTTTTCCTTCTGTACGGACAAGATCATGTCCACAGGCGGCGAAGGCGGGATGCTGGTGCTGCGCAGCAGCGCCGTTTGGGCGCGGGCCTGGGCCTTCAAGGATCACGGCAAGGACCATGGCCTGCTGTACCAGACCACCGGCGGCACGGGTTTCCGCTGGTTGCATCGCAGCTTCGGCAGCAATTATCGGCTGACCGAGTTGCAGGCGGCGATCGGCATGCTTCAGCTCGGCAAGCTGGACGGCTGGATTGCACAGCGACGGCAAAACGCCGCCACGCTGCTCGACCAGCTCGACGGACTTGCGGCGCTTCGCCTGGTCCGGCCCGGACCGGACATCGGCCACGCTTATTACAAGTTCTACGCCTTCGTCCGGCCCGATCGGCTCCGCCAAGGATGGACTCGCGACCGGATCGTCGCGGAGGCACAGGCGCAAGGACTGCCGTGCCAGACCGGAAGTTGCCCCGAAATCTACCTGGAGCAGGCGTGCATCGACGCCGGTCTGGGACCAAGCGACCGCCTGCCGGTCGCGCGCGCGCTTGGCGAGACGAGCATCATGCTGCCGGTCGACCCGACCCTCGACGAAGCGACGTGTCGCACGATGGGAACGGTCTTGCGGGCCATTATCGAGCGGGGGTCGAGTGATGCCAGGGACTGAACGCCAGCCGTCCTTCATCGTGATCGGCGCGGTGAAGGGCGCAACGACATGGCTCGCACACCAGCTGCGCGAGCATCCACGCCTCTGGCTCCCCGACGCGGAGCCGCACTATTTCAGCAGCGAATATTCCCGCGGGCCGGATTGGTACCGTGGGTTGTTCACACAGGCACCCGCCAATCGCATCATTGGCGAGAAATCGGCGGACTATCTGGCGCATCCCGATGCCGCGGCCAGGATTGCCCGCGATCTGCCGGATGTACGGCTGATCACGCAGCTTCGTAACCCGGTCGAACGTGCCTATTCGGACTATTGCATGTTGTACCGGCGCGGGTTGGTCGGCCCTGACCCGATGCCGTACCTCGACAAGCGTCAGTCCGCGCAGTCGCGTTTCCTGACGGGCGGTCTCTATGCAGCGCATCTCGAACGCTTCCTCGAGCATTTCCCGCGCGAACAGCTGTGCATCCTGCTCCATGACGATATTCTGGAGGCACCGGAGCGCGTCATTGCGCAGGTGTGCGCGCATATTGCGGTCGATCCCCATGTTTCGAGTCCTGCGGTCGCGTCGCGCAAGAACGACAGCGCCACGCCAATGCTGCCCCTGCGCATGCGTCGCATCCTCCGACCCGTCCGGCCGTTGCTCGATCCGCTTCGCGGCAATCCGGTGCTGGCGCGGATGCGCACCGCGTTCGTCGAGCCGGTGCGCTATCCACCGTTGACCGCGGATCTGCGCCGGAGCTTGCAGGACTTTTATCGAAACGACGTCGCGCGGCTCGAGAACCTTCTACAACGGGATTTGAGCCGTTGGCGGGCGCAGGACGCGTCGATATCCGCACTGACGGCAGCGTGATCGTGGAACCTCTTCGAATGGAAGGAAGCGCCTGATGCAACGCCGCAACGCCTGTGCCGCCTTGCTCCTTGCCGTGTTGCTGCCGGGCTGCGCGACCGCCGACAGTGCCCTGCCGCCACTCGCGTCGGTTGCGCCCCGCGCCTACACGCTCGGTCCCGGCGACGAGCTGCGCGTGAGCGTTCTGGGGCTCGATGCCATGAACAACACGTATCTGGTCGGGGATACCGGCGCGATCTCGATCCCCATGCTCGAACCGATCGACGTTCAGGGAAAGACCATTCGCGACGTGGAGCAGGCGATCGGCCAGGCGATCCTTGCGCGTCAGCTGGTGCTCGACCCGAAGGTCAACGCACAAATCCAGGCATACCGCCCGTTCTTCATCAGCGGCGAAGTGCAGCGCCCCGGACAATATCCCTACGTCCCGGGAATGTCGGTCATGGCCGCCGTATCCGTCGCCGGGGGCTATACGTTTCGCGCGGACAAGAAGCGGATGACGGTCACGCGTGCCGCCACAGCGGGCATGACCGGACCGACCGCTCCGGTCATGCCTGGGGACCTGATCGTCGTACGTGAGCGGTGGTTCTAGGCGTGCGCGGGGGGCACGTCGCCAACTACCGATACAGGGCTGGACGATATCGCGGCATCGAGCAGGCCACCGGGACGCTGCTGGCGGCGATGACCTTGGTCGTCTCGGCGGCACCCGCTCAGGCGCAAACCGTTCCGCGCGATCCGACGCTCGATGCCCTCCCGCGCCCGGGCTATGAACCGAGACCGATCCGGCTCGGCTTATGGGTCATCGAACCGACGCTCGAGACGAGGGCCTGGTTCAACGACAATATCCGCGCGGCGCCGAGCAGAAAGCGTTCGGATGCTGTGCTGACGGTGTCGCCGCGGGTCGACGTCCGGCGTATCCGCGGCACGAACGAGCTGCGGCTCGATGCGCATGCAGCGTTACTTCGCTATGCGCGAACACCCCGCGAGAACGTCGATACCTTCGGCGCACAGGCTTCCATGCGCCAGACGATCGGCAGCGCGCATGCGCTGGAAGCGACCGCCGCCTATGACCGAACGTTCGAACAACGCTTCGACCCGGAAGCCGACGTCGCGTTTGCGCGCCGCCCCGCGCTGATCGATGCCACACGGGGCGAACTGCAATATCGTTATGTCGGAGCGCGCGTGGGGGCTGCCGTAACGCTCGGCATCAACCGGTTCGACTATCGCGCCCGAGAGGATCGGGATCGCGATCTCATGTCCTACAGCGTCGCGGTTCGCGGGTTCATCGCGGTATCGCCGCGCGCTTCGCTGTTCGTGCAACCCTACGCCAACTGGCGCGAACCGGGCACATTGTTCGACCGCGCGGGGGTGCAGCGCGAGACCTTTACCAGCGGTGCCCTCGCCGGTCTGGCGCTGGACCTGACCGATCGCATCCAGGGGGAAATGGGGCTTGGGGTCTTTCGCGCCGATCCTGCCGATCCCCGCCTGAACGCGTTTACGGGCGTCGCGGCAAACGGGCGGCTGACGTGGCATCCACGGACCAGAACGCTCGTGTCGCTGGTCGTCTTTCGCGGCGACGTGGCGACGATCCGGATCGGCGCGATCGGACGGATCGACAGCACCGTCGACCTGCGGGTCGAACAGGAGGCGCGCCACAATTTGCTGGTGCACGGGACCGTGGGGCTTCGCTCGATCGGCTATCGTGGCCTGTCCGAGCAAGACCAGCGCTATTTCCGAACGAGCGTCGGCGCGCGCTACCTCGTCAACCGGCAAATGTCGGTCGGGGTCGAGGCGGGATATCTCAACCGGGACGCGCCCGATCCGCTCAGGCGGTTCGATCGCTGGCAAGGCTCGCTGATCGTGCGCTTCGTTCTGTGACGGCCAAGCATCGGTCGACCGTCATGCTCCATTCCGACAGAATTTCGCTCGGGCGATAACGAGACACGGCAGCGACGGCGGCCTTGCCCAGCCGCTCCCGCAATTGTGCGTCGGCCATAATCCGGTCCAGCGCGCACGACAGCGCAGCAACATCGCCCGCGGGGACAAGCAGTCCGGTTACCGCATCCTCGATCATCTCACCGGGGCCGAAGGCGCAATCGAACGCGACGACCGGCAATCCGTCCGCCATCGCCTCGCCGAGCACGTTGGGGAAACCTTCGTACCGCGACGAGAGCACCATCGCCGTCGCACCTTCGAGCCAGCCTCCGGGCCGGCTGCTGTTCCCGGGCAACACGATCCGGTCGGCCAGCCCCAGACTTGCCACGCGATCCTCGAGCGCCTGGCGCAGCGGCCCCTCCCCCCAGATCTGCAACTGCCAGTGCGGATGCGGTCCACATGCCTGCGCGAACGCGTCGATCAGCATGTCGAACCCCTTCTGATGAGTCAGCCGCCCCGCCGCCACCAACACGCCGCCGGAGAATATTGCGGGCGCAGACCGGGTGGGCAGCGGACGGGCAGGCGCGATCGGGTTCGGGATCACCTTCGCCGTGCCGCGCACCGCAACGGGGAGGCAGACGAGGCTCGCACGCGTCTGCATGACCACGGCCGCCGCCCGCGGGTACAGTCGCGCAAGCGCCACGTTCCAGCCGCGACTGGCCTTTTGCATCAACGGGTTGTTCCGCTCCGACACGATCACCGGAACGCGTGTCCCCACGGTCGCGAGCAAGGCGACGACGTTGATCTTGGTCAGGAAGGAGATGACGACATCCGGCCCAACCGCCCGAATGACGGCGCGCAGCTTCCATATCCTGTTCGCGGTCGTCGTCAGGCGCCCCCCGCCACCGCGCGCCGGACCCAACCGCACAAGGGCAATCCGGCTGTCGAAATCGTGGAACACCGGCGCGCTCGGGTGATCGAAGGCGACGATCGTCACGTCCTGCCCATCGGCCACCCACGCGGACGCCATCAGGCTGATGACCCGTTCGGCACCCCCTGCGCCGAGCCCGGCGACGACAAACATCACGCGCCGCTTAAGCACGGGATCACCGCGATCCACCGCGCTCAGCGTTCCCGCCCCGCTTTGAGCAGGACCTCCTGCAACGGGCTCACCAGGAAGTTCATGATGCTGCGTCGGCCGGTACGGATATCGGCGGTTATCTCCATTCCCGGCGTCAAGGCGATCGGCTGGCCTCCGCGTCCGGATATCCGACGTTCGACCGCGATGCGCGCGATGAAGACGAGCCCGAGCGTATCGTCGTGGATCGAGTCCGGGCTGATGCTTTCGACCCGTCCGCGCGCGGTGCCGTAGCGGGTGAAGGGAAACGCTGCCAGTTTGACTGCGACCGGCTGGCCGACCCGCACGAACCCCGCATCCCTGGTCGGAATTTTGACCTGCCCGATGAGCCGTCCGGCCGACGGGACGACGACCATGATCGGTTTGGCAAGTTCGATCACGCCGCCGACGGTATGGACGGCCAGTTGCGAGACCATGCCGTCGATCGGGCTGACCAGCCGTTGCAGGCCCGTCCTGTGCCGCACCCTGACCAGTTCCTCGCGCCGCAACCGCACCTCCGTTTCGGATTTTGCCAACGCACTGAGCACCTTGGCGCGCGCGTCACCGTTCGCCTGACGGAGCGTGCCATCGGCGGATGCGATTTGCGCGTCCGCCTTGCGGGACGTCTCGAACGCAATGTCGCGATCCCGGATCAGCGCGGACTGCTGCCGCTGCAATTCCAGAAAGCGTAGTTTCGACACATAACCTTTGGACAGCAGCTCCGCATTTGCCGCGACTTCCTGCGCGACGATCGCAACCGACTCCGACAGCTTCACGGCCCGCAACCGCGCCTCCGCGCGCGCCGCTTGCGCAACCCTGCGATCTGCCCCGTGCATCGACGATGCCCCGACGATCGCTTCCAGCTCCGCAGCGGCAAGCGCGACCTGCGTCGAGACCACATCCGCCGGCGTACCCGCAGGGGGGACGAAGCGCAGTCCATGCCCGTCAAGCGCGGACAGCATCGCCCTGGCCCGCGCGGCGTCGAGCGCCGCCGCTTCGTACCCCTCCTCCACCTGACGCACGTCTGCGGCGGAAACGGTAGGGTCGAGGTCGATCAACGGCTGACCGGCGCGAACGCTTTGATTGTCGTGCACATGGATCGCGCGGACCACCCCGGTATCCGCCGCCTGGATGATCTTGACGTCCTCGGACGGAGACACCTGCCCGGGTGCGGACACGACGATGTCGAGCCGGCCGAATGTCGCCCAGGTGATCGAGATCACCAGGGCGATCATTAGTACCCAGGACGTCATGCGTGCGGTCGGCGATACGGGGCGTTCGATGATTTCGAGCGCGGCCGGCAGGAAATCGGTTTCATCGGTCCGCAACCGTGATGTCGCGCGTTGCCGGTCGGCCACGACGGCGGCGCGGAACGTGTCCCAATGCCGCACCATCATGGTCATGCCGGAACGGCCTCCGATCCCGTTTGCCGCTGGTACAGGTCGGCGTAGCGACCGCGCGCCCGCAGCAGATCGTGGTGACTGCCGCTTTCGACGATGCGCCCCGCCTCGAGCGTGATGATACGATCGCAGTCGCGGATCGCCGACAACCGGTGCGCGATGATCACCACGGTACGCCCCTGCGATAGCGCCCCCAGGTTGTTGCGGAGGATTTCCTCGCTCTCGGCGTCGAGCGCGGAGGTCGCCTCATCGAACACCAGGATCCGCGGCTGCGTCACCAGCGCACGCGCGATCGCGATCCTTTGCCGCTGTCCCCCCGACAGATTGACCCCGCGCTCCTCGATCATCGTGTCGTAGCCGTGTGGCAGCCGCATGATGAAGTCATGCGCACCCGACAGCCTGGCCGCCGCCATCACTTGCGGCAGCGGCAACAGCGGGTTCGCCAGCGCGATGTTTTCCCGCAAGGTGCGGTTGAACAGCAGGTTTTCCTGAAGGACCACCCCCATCTGCCGCCGCAACCATGCGGGATCGACGTGTGCGATATCGATCCCGTCGATCAGGATCCGGCCCGATCCCGGCAAGTACAGCCGCTGCAGCAACTTGGCGAGCGTCGACTTCCCCGACCCGGACGATCCCGCAATCCCGAGCGTTCCCCCGGCGGGGAGTGTGAAGCTGACCTCCTGCAATGTCTGCGGCCCCTCGGCGCCATAGCGAAAACTGACCGACTCGAACGTGATCTGCCCCTTGATCGCGGGCAGCGCCATGCGCGAGGCGGGAATGCGCTCGGGCGGCGCGTTGAGCACGTCGCCGAGCCGGTCGATCGACAGGCGGACCTGCTGGAATTCCTGCCAGAGCTGCGCCATCCGGATCACCGGGGCAGTCACGCGCTGCGCAAACATGTTGAAGGCGACCAACCCCCCGACGGTCAATGCGCCCGCGATCACTTGCTGCGCCCCCAGGAACAGGATCGCCGCGAGGCTCAGCTTGGAAATCAGCTGGACCGTCTGGCTGCTGAGGTTGCTCAGGTTGATGACGCGCTGGTTCGCGGCGCTGTAGGCGGCGAGCTGTTGCTCCCATCGTCCCTGCCACTGCGGTTCGATCGCCGCGGCCTTGACCGTCTGCATTCCCGATACGCTCTCCACCAGCAGCGCGTTGTTGGCGGACCCCTGTTCGAACTTCTGCGACAGCCGATCGCGCAACGGGCGCGTGACCAGCAGCGACACCGCGACATAGGCGGGGATGGTGACCAGTACGACCGCGGCAAGAACCGGCGAATAGATCCACATCGCGATCAGGAAGACGATGGTGAAGGCGGGATCGACGAACACCGACAGGGACGCGTTGGTAAGGAATTCGCGAATGGACTCGAGCTGGCGAACCCGGGTCACCGTATCGCCGACGCGACGGCCCTCGAAGTAGCTGAGCGGAAGCTTGAGCAGGTGCCGGAACAGGCGCACGCCGAGTTCGACGTCCAGCTTCTGGCTCGTTTCGGAATAGAGCCGCGTGCGCAGCCAGCCGAAGACGACTTCCCACACCGAGACGATGACATAGCCGAGGACCAGCACCTTGAGGGTTTCGAGCGTGTTGTGCGCCAGCACCTTGTCGATCACGTTCTGGAAGAAGAGCGGCGCGGCAAGACCGAGCAGATTGAGCGCCAGGGTGATCAGCAGCACCTCACCGATCAAATGCCGGTACCGCGCGAGTTGCGGAATGAACCAGCCGACATCGAACACGCCCGCGTCGCTGGGGGGGCCCGTGCGGGATGCGATCAGGATGACCTGCCCGGACCAGCACGCCTCCACCTCGGCGCGCGCGAGTGTCTCGACCGGTCGGCCTGGGCGGAAGATCGTCGCGGTGGTCTGCGTCGCGCGTCCGATGATGAACCACCCCGCCGGCCCCGCAGCCAGCGCCGGAAGCGGCAGCCGACCGAGCCGTTCGAACGGCGCCCGAATGGCTTTCGCGCGGATACCCTCGATACGTTTCGCCAAACGCAGAATATCCGGCGGCGTTACGTCGCGGGAATGTCCCAGTTCATACCGTAACTGGAGTGGATCGGCAGCGATCCGGTGCATTCCCAGCAGCGTTGCGAAGGCAAGGAGGCCAGTATCCTCCCCGGTCAGCTCGGGATTTGCAGACGATGCAGCCGCCATGACATGAAACCTTATCGGTCTTGCAACCCAAGCTGCCGTAATCCGTCGTTATCTGCTTCGTGCGACGAACATGCCCCCCAGCTTGCCCCGTCACCGACACTAAGGCCGCGCCATCGACTCCCCCAGCACCCTTTTGGCGCATCGCGAACGATTGGGAGGTATGCCGGATCAGCAAGCGGCACGCGCCGGTGCGGCGGCGATGCTGTGTCGCGCGTCTGAAGACGCTCCGCCCGCCAGGCGTCCGCGACAGTGCAGAGCGCAGCATGCTCTACAGAAGCGATGGATTATAAAGGTTTTTTAGAAACTTGGCTGGGGCGGCAGGGTTCGAACCTGCGAATGGCGGCATCAAAAGCCGCTGCCTTACCACTTGGCGACGCCCCAATCCGGGAGCGCAGGCCTTTAAGCTGCGCGTGCCCCGATGCAAACCAAAAAATCGTGCGGACCGGTCAGATCACGCGTTCGAGCCAACCGTGCGGATCCGGCGCGACGCCGCGTTGAAGGTCGATCAACGCTTGCCGTAGCCGCAGCGTCGTCTGTCCTGCCCCGCCGCTCGCGATATCGAACGCGCCGTCGACCATCTTCATCGTCCCGATCGGCGTAACGACCGCCGCCGTCCCGCAGGCAAAGGCCTCGAGCAAACGGCCGCTCGCGGCATCCGCACGGCACTGGTCGATCGCATAGGGCTCCTCGTGCACCGTCAGCCCCATGTCGCGCGCGAGCGTGATGAGCGAATCGCGCGTTATGCCCGGAAGGATCGTACCGGTCAGCGGCGGCGTCTGGATCGTGCCGTCGTCGAACACGAAGAAAATGTTCATCCCGCCCAGTTCCTCGATCCAGCGGCGCTCGATCGCGTCGAGGAACAGCACCTGGTCGCAGCCCTGCCGGGTCGCCTCGGCCTGCGCGATCAGGCTGGCGGCGTAATTGCCGCCGCACTTGGCCGCCCCCGTACCGCCGGGTGCCGCACGCGTATAATCCTGCGACACCCACAGCGTCACCGCGGGCGCGCCGCCCTTGAAATAGGCGCCGACCGACGAGGCGATCACCGCGTAGAGATACTCGGACGACGGCTTGACGCCCAGGAACACCTCGCTCGCGATCATGAACGGGCGCAGGTACAGCGCACCACCGTCGATATCCGGGATCCAGTCGGCTTCCTGCCGAACCAGCGCACGGACCGACTCGACGAACAGATCCTCGGGCAGCGGCACCATCGCCATGCGCTCGGCCGACGACCGGAAGCGCGCGGCGTTGGCGGTCGGACGGAACAACGCAGCGCCGCCGTCGGGCAGGCGATACGCCTTCATCCCCTCAAAGATCTCCTGCGCATAATGCAGCACCGCCGATGCGCTATCCATCGTGAACGGCCCGCGCGCGACGATCTTGGCGTCGTGCCAGCCTTCCGCTTCGCTGTAGCGGATCGTCACCATGTGATCGGTAAAGACCTTGCCGAACCCCGGGTTGACGAGTTGCGCAGACCGTTCGTTCGCCGAAATCGGGCTGGCGTTAGGCTCGAAGGCGAATTTCGGCGGCGATGCCGACGCGCCGTCGGACGATGTATCGGCAAGTGGCGCGTTGGCGAGCGAAGCGGTGTGCGACATGATATCCTTGCGACATATTGCGACAATTTGGGGGTTGAAGGGGTGTACGGGACGCGTCAAACGCGGTCAACAATGGCCACCGCAATCGCTTCTGCTTCGCCGCTCTTCCTCCGCGAACCCGAAATTCGTCGCGGCATGGAATTGCTTTATTTCGCACAAAGCACGCTGGCGCGCGCAACCGAAGCGCGCCTTGGTGAAATGGGCCTTGGCCGGGCGCATCACCGGGCGATGTACTTTATCGCGCGGCATCCGGATCTTACCGTCAGCGCGCTCCTCAGCCTGCTCGGCATCACCAAGCAGTCGCTCGGGCGCGTCCTCAACGAGCTGGTCGACCGCGAACTGGTCGAGACTCGCGTCGGCGAACGCGATCGTCGCCAGCGGCTGCTTCGCCTGTCCGCAACGGGTGCCGCGCTCGAACAGGAACTGTTCGAGATGGTCCGCGAACACTGGTCGCGTGCCTATGCGCGCGCCGGGCAGAATGCGGTGACGGGGTTCTGGTCGGTCATGGAAGGCATGATCGGTGAAGAAGGCCTCAACCGTCTCTCGGGACCGCAGGACTAAGGCCGCACCCCGAACGTGGACGTCAGGTCCGCGCCGCCGCCGCCATTTCGGCGTTGCGCCGCGTTGCCGCCGCAATCGTCTCGCGCAGCAATCGGTCGAGCGCCGTATCGGCATCGAGCACGTCGAGGCCCTTGCGGGTCGACCCACCAGGGCTTGCGACCTGATCCGCCAGCGCCCCCGGCGCAACGTCAGCCGCCGCCGCGAGCAATCCCGCCCCTTCGACCGTGGCGAGCGCAAGCCGCTCCGCCTGATCGCACGGCAACCCCTGGGCGACCCCCGCCGCAGCGAGCGAGTCGATAAAGCGATAGACAAACGCCGGCCCGCTTCCCGCCAGTGCGGTAACCGCGTCGAACTGCGCAGGTGCAACCCACTCGACCAGACCGAGCGGCTGCATCAACTGTTCGACCTGCGTGCGCGCCGGTGCGGACGCACTGGCGCTGTCGAGCGCAACGACGCCCTTGCCGATCGCAACAGGCAGGTTGGGCATCGCCCGGACGATCGCACCAGCCTCGAACCGCGCGGACAAAGCTGCCTCCTCGACCCCGGCTAGGATCGATACAATCATCCCCACGCCCGCCAGGCGGGCGGCAAAACGCGCGGCGATGTCATCGACCTGCTGCGGCTTCATCGCGAGGATCAAAAGATCGGGCAACGGCCCGTCCGGCAGATCGCGCGCCTGTCGCACCCCCTCGGGCAGCGCCCGGTCGGAACGGTTGACGACATCGACGTCGCTGCCCGTCACCACGCCGCGCGCGATCCAGCGGCGCAGCATCGCGCCGCCCATGTTGCCGCATCCGATCATCCAGACCCGGCCCACGCGTGTCTCGCTCACAGGCTCAGGCTTCGCCCTGGGTTTCGGTCATCGCCGCAGCGAGCGCTTCCTTGGGCGTCTTGCCGCCCCAAAGGATGAACTGGAACACCGGGTAGAACCGTTCGCACTCGTCGATCGCGCTTTCCACCATCAGTTCGGCCGAGCCGAGCGAAAGCGTGCCGCCGTCGCCGTCGATCATCGCGGCGTGACGGTACAGCAGGATCCCGCTGGACGACCACAATTCGAAATGGCCGACCCACAGCTGCTCGTTGATCAGCCCAATCGCCTCGTACATCGCGGCGCGCTTGTCATCGGTGACCTTGATGTCCGGGAACGCGAGGAACTGGATGACACCATCCTCGTCCCGCCACAGTGCGCGCAATTCATATTGCGCCCAGCTGCCCTTGACCTTGGCGATGACTTCATCGTCCTGACGCTCGTAATCCCACCCGTGCGCCGCGAAATAGCTCTCAAGCATATCGATCGGTGCCGCATCGTCGTGGTCGAAATCGGCTTCGTCCAACATCATTCCGAGCCCTCCGTCCACGCTACGCCCAAAAGCGTGGCCGCTTGCACGCGGCGACACAAGGGATAGCTGAGACTGCCCGGGAAATTTCCTGTGGATAAGATGAGGTCAGACTCCGCTTGCAGGGCTCGACGGCGGCGTGGTCGCTGCCGGGGCCGCTGCCTTGGCTTCGAGTGCATCGAGCCGGGCGCGCAAGGCGTCGGCTTCGTCACGGGCGGCGGTCGCCATTGCCTTCACCACTTCGAACTCGTCGCGCGAGACGAAGTCGAGCCCGCCGATCCATTCGCGTGCACGCGCCCGCGCGCCGGCCTCGGCTTCGCGCCCGACGCCTGCGAGCGTGCCGGCTGCGCCGTTAACGAACTTGGCGAAATCATCGAAGATCTTGTTGTCGGCTTGCATCTGCGGATTCCAATCGAACTTTATGTGCCAATAATCTGGGTGGTCGTCGAACCGGGTGCAAGGGTTTCCACCCCGGGGTTGAGCGCCAGAATCTCGTAGTTGAGATACGCCGCGAACAGCAACCAGGCAAGATACGGCACCAGCAGCACCGCGGCGAGCCCGCGCACCTGCGAGAACAGGATCGTCATCAGCATCGTCACGCCGAACATCAGGCCGACCAGCACGAGCGCGAACACCACCTGATGCAGCCCGAAAAACAACGGTGACCAGGACAGGTTGATCGCCAGCTGCGCAAAGAACACGATCAGCGCGGGGGTCCGCAGGCGCGCCCCGCGTGCATTGAGGATCATCGCCAGCGCGATGCCCAGAATGACATAGAGCAGCGACCAGGCAACCGGGAAAACCCAGTCGGGCGGATTGAACGCGGGCTTGTTGAGCGCGGCGTACCACGCATTGCTCTTGCCGGTGGGCGCAAGCTGCGCCGCACCGAAGCCGAGCAGTAACATTCCCGGCACCGTCAACGCGGTCCAGCGCAGGAAGGACGCGCGCAACTGTTTCTGCGACACGATGCTGCCCGCCATGTTCCCCGCCGTGTTCGTGGCCATCTCGTG
>Ga0265798_10000944_pt1 | contig 46582 bp, 40 predicted proteins | sample P3T30metagenome_FD_192430 | JGI IMG/M metagenome (GOLD analysis project Ga0265798, IMG submission 192430) | Plant litter microbial communities from East Loma Ridge, Irvine, California - P3 T30 | ecosystem: Environmental > Terrestrial > Plant litter > Unclassified | place: USA: California...
CCTTGGGCGTATTGATCGAATTCTGATGACTCGATAAACATCCGACGAAAGATGACATAGGAGAAAACGGTGTTATGCCGGAACAGTCGTTTAAAAAAGTAAGAAACTTCCTCAGGAGCTGAAATTCACGACGTTCAGCCCTTATATTTTTTCCAAACAGCGCATTAGCAACTAGATTTGAAAGACTGCCGTTCGGATCGCGTTCGCGATCCTGTGCGTTTCAAATCTTCCAGGGAAGTGAAGCATGTTGCGTCATCGCATGTTGATAATGCTGGGCGTTGTGATGCTCGTCGTGCTTGCGCTCGCGGGTTACAAAGCGTTTTCCATCTATCGGCAGATTCAGCAGTTCAGTGCGCCGAAGCCGCCGGTCAGCGTGGCAGTGGTCAACGCTGTGGAGTTGCCCTGGCAAAGTCGGCTGCCTGCCATCGGTACGTTGAAAGCCGTCCAGGGTGTGGACCTGAGCCTGGAGATTGCGGGCACGATCAAGGCGCTGCTATTCGAGTCAGGGCAGAAGGTTCGCGTCGGGCAGCCGCTGTTGCAACTGGACAGCGATGTGGAGCGGGCACTGCTGGGAACTGCCGAAGCAGACCTGGGGCTGGCACAGGTCGAACACGGACGCGGCAGCAGACTGGTCGGCGATCAGGCAATTTCCCGCGGCGACTTCGACAAGCTGGCTGCGCAATTGAAGAAGGCCAGCGCCACGGTGGCGCAGCTCAAGGCCTCGCTGGCAAAGAAACAGATTCTGGCCCCGTTCAGCGGCACCATCGGGATTCGCCAGGTGGATGTCGGCGACTACCTGGCCAGCGGGACCGTGATTGCGACCCTGCAGGATTTGAGCAGCCTTTATGTCGATTTCCATGTGCCCGAACAGGCCCTGCCAAAACTCTCCGTCGGGCAGCGGGTGCAGGTCAGTGTGTCGGCTTATCCCGGCCAGTCGTTCGACGCCACGATCAGTGCGATCAATCCCAGGGTCGACGAAAGCACGCGCAACGTTCTGATTCGCGCCACTCAGCCAAACCCGGACGGCAGACTGCTGCCCGGTATGTTTGTCGACCTTCAGGTCATTCTGCCCAGCGCGCCCAGCCAAGTAGTGGTCCCGGAAAGCGCGATCACCTACAGCCTTTACGGCAATTCGGTTTACGTGGTGGTGGCCAGGCAAACCGAGGCAGGCAAGCCTGAAAGCAATCCCCGGGACGAACCACAACTGACGGTCGAGCGACGCTTCGTCAAAACCGGCGAACACCGTGAGGGCAACGTGGTGATTCTGGAAGGGCTCAAGGCGGGAGATCAGGTGGTAAGTGGCGGTCAGTTGAAGCTGGACAACGGCGCTCATGTCGCGATCAGCGCAGATGCCACGCAAACCAGTGACAGCAACGCCCCGGCCAACCGCGCGCAATGATCAGGGAGCCGTCATGACTTTCACCGACCCGTTCATTCGCCGCCCGGTGCTTGCAACCGTCGTCAGCCTGCTGATCGTATTGCTGGGCATTCAGGCTTACAGCAAGCTGGTGATCCGCCAGTATCCGCAGATGGAAAATGCACTGATCACGGTGACGACGGCGTATCCCGGTGCCAACGCCGAAACCATTCAGGGCTATATCACCCAGCCGCTGCAGCAGAGCCTGGCCAGCGCCGAGGGCATCGACTACATGACCTCGGTGAGTCGTCAGAACTTCTCGATCATCTCCATTTATGCACGCATCGGTGCTGACAGCGACCGGCTGTTCACCGAATTGCTGGCCAAGGCCAATGAGGTGAAGAACAAGCTGCCGCAGGATGCCGAGGATCCTGTGTTGAGCAAGGAGGCGGCTGACGCTTCGGCGCTGATGTACGTCAGTTTTTACAGCTCGCAATTGAACAATCCGCAGATCACCGACTACCTGTCACGTGTCATCCAACCCAGGTTGGCGACGCTGCCGGGTATGGCCGAGGCCGAGATTCTGGGCAATCAGGTGTTTGCAATGCGCCTCTGGCTGGACCCGGTGCGTCTTGCCGGTTTTGGCCTGACAGCCGCCGATGTCACCGATTCGGTGCGTCGTTACAACTTTCTGTCGGCGGCTGGCGAGATCAAGGGCGAATACGTGGTGACCAGTATCAACGCCACCACCGAACTGAAATCTGTCGAAGCCTTCGCCGCTATCCCCTTGAAGACCAATGGCGACAGCCGTGTGTTGCTGGGTGACGTGGCACGGGTAGAAATGGGTGCCGAGAACTACAACACCGTCAGCTCGTTCGATGGCATTCCCTCGGTGTACATCGGTATCAAGGGTACGCCGAGCTCCAACCCGCTGGACGTCATCAAGGAAGTGCGGCGCATCATGCCGGAGCTGGAAAGCCAGCTGCCGCCGAGCCTCAGGGTGTCCATCGCCTACGATGCCACGCTGTTCATTCAGGCGTCGATTCATGAGGTGGTGAAAACGCTCATCGAAGCCGTGTTGATTGTGATCGTCGTAGTCTTCCTGTTCCTCGGCGCTCTGCGTTCGGTGCTGATCCCGGTGGTCACCATTCCGCTTTCCATGGTCGGCGTGCTGTTCTTCATGCAGTTGATGGGTTACTCGATCAACCTGCTGACGTTGCTGGCGATGGTGCTGGCCATCGGTCTGGTGGTGGACGACGCCATTGTGGTGGTCGAGAACATCCACCGGCACATCGAGGAGGGCAAGACGCCGTTCGATGCCGCCATCGAAGGTGCGAGAGAAATCGCGATGCCGGTGGTTTCAATGACCATCACGCTGGCAGCGGTGTACGCCCCGATCGGTTTTCTGGAAGGACTGACCGGTGCGCTGTTCAGGGAATTCGCCCTGACCCTGGCAGGCGCTGTGGTCATCTCGGGCATCGTTGCCCTGACCCTTTCGCCCATGATGTGCGCCATGCTGTTGCGCCCCGAAGAAAACCCGAGCGGCCTGGCGCACAGGCTCGATCAGGCCTTCGAAAGGCTCAAGGTGCGTTACCAGCGCATCCTGCATGCCACATTGAACACCCGCCCGGTGGTAGTCGTGTTTGCAATCATCGTGCTGTGCCTGATTCCGGTGCTGCTCATGTTCACCAAATCGGAGCTGGCGCCGGACGAGGACCAAGGCATCATTTTCATGATGGCCACGTCGCCTCAGCCCACCAACCTGAATTACATCAACGCGTATACCGACCGCTTCGTGACGCTGTTCAAAGCGTTTCCCGAGTACTACTCATCGTTCCAGATCAACGGCTTCAATGGCGTGCAGACCGGCGTCGGTGGCTTCCTGCTCAAGCCCTGGAATGAACGGACTCGCACCCAGATGGAGATCCTGCCCGAGGTCCAGGCCAGACTCTCGGAGATTCCCGGACTGCAAATCTTCGGTTTCAATCTGCCTTCACTCCCCGGGACGGGCGAAGGGCTGCCGTTCCAGTTCGTGATCAACACCCCCAATGACTATCCGGCCCTGCTGGAGGTCGCCGAACGCATCAAAAAGCGCGCGACGGATTCGGGCAAGTTCGCCTTCATGGACATTGATCTGGCTTTTGATAAACCGGAAGTGGTCGTGGATATCGACCGAGCCAAAGCCGCACAGATGGGCGTGTCCATGCAGGACCTTGGCGGTACGCTGGCAACCTTGCTGGCCGAGGCGGAAATCAACCGTTTCACCCTCGAAGGACGCAGCTACAAGGTGATTGCCCAAGTGGAGCGGGCCTATCGCGACAACCCCGGGTGGCTGAACAACTATTACGTCAGAAACAACGAAGGCCAGCTCTTGGCGCTGTCCACGCTGATCACGGTCAGCGACCGCGCACGACCGCGGCAGTTGAATCAATTTCAGCAGCTCAACTCGGCAATCATTCAGGGTTTCCCCATCGTCAGCATGGGCGAAGCGCTCGAAACGGTCAGACAGATTGCAGCTGAAGAAGCACCTGAAGGGTTCGCGTACGACTACGCCGGGGCATCCAGGCAGTACGTGCAGGAAGGCAGCGCCCTGTGGATCACCTTCGCGCTCGCACTGGCGATCATCTTTCTGGTGCTGGCGGCGCAATTCGAAAGCTTCCGCGACCCTCTGGTGATTCTGGTGACGGTTCCGCTGTCGATCTGCGGCGCCTTGATCCCGCTGTTTCTGGGGGTGTCGAGCATGAATATCTACACCCAGGTCGGGCTCGTGACCTTGATCGGTCTGATCACCAAGCACGGTATTTTGATTGTAGAGTTCGCCAACCAGTTGCGCCGGGATCAGGGAATGCCAGCGCGAGAGGCAGCGCAAGAAGCTGCGGCGATTCGCCTGCGTCCGGTGCTGATGACGACGGCGGCCATGGTCTTCGGAATGGTGCCATTGATACTGGCAAGCGGCGCCGGGGCTGTCAGCCGTTTCGACATCGGTATGGTGATCGCGACCGGTATGTCAGTCGGCACGCTGTTCACGCTTATCGTCCTGCCTTGCGTGTACACCCTGCTGGCAGCGCCTGACAGACAGGCCAATCAGGTGAGTTCGGCAGTAATTGATCCCTAGCCAAACGACAAAGGCCCCGACAAGGGGCCTTTCAGGTCAACGAAGTGTTCAATTTTTCGATCCAGTACCCTGTGCCAGGCTGTACATCAGGAGCAGCAAATCATGATCGGGCTTCACTGCTACCTCACTCTTGATTGCACGAGGCAAAGGGCAGTGCCCTTCGCCGTGCTGGGCACTCAGGATCTTCGTACCCGGTTGTTCAAGCGCTGCCATGGCGACTGTTGCAGTCGCCAACGCCGCGAATACGAACAAACCTCTAGCCATTTCGAGCTTCATGACTCTAAACCTTTGATAGAGCTGCCAAACGCCGCTTGGTAAAAATAGACTAACTTCTGCCAGTCTGCGGCACTGAATGACGAATGGCGTCTCAATTGCTTCATGTCATGCTGCGCAGCCCCGTAGGCCGTCCAGCGACGACGGCCCTTTTCCAGGTCAAGCAGTGCAACTTCGGCTCTGGCCTGATCACCCTCGCCAGTGACACGCACAAAAATATGCTTGATATACAGGCAACTGTGCTGCCAACGCCCCAAATGCATGCGGGCCAGCGTTTTGCCTATTTCACTGAGCATCTGCTCGTACAACAGTTCGCCATACTGCTCGCGGCCACCTGCAGCAAGCCACTTTTCGAACTCTTCGAATCCCTCCAGTGCTTCGGTCACCAGAAGCGCGCGCCATTCGTTTTCGGTGCGCTCCGCGCCGCAGAACACGATTTGCGGCACACTGACGCCCAGTCTGCTCAGACCTTCCAGGGCGTCGCGCTCGCGAAGTACCGTCGGGCGCCCGAACGGGTGCAACCAGCTGCGGTAGATATGACCGGTCTGCCGTTTGCTGTAGAGCGTCTGTCCATCGTCCGTGATCAACCGTTGCACGCCACTCTCACCACCACGCCGCACGTTGGGTTCTTCAACCCACTCGCCACGCTGGCTCCAAAAGTGACTGAACCCGTTCTTTCCCGGGTTTACAACTGGTTCCTTCAAGGACTGCAGACCCATCTATTCACCTTTTACGCAATACATAGACTCGCCACATGGCGTACATCGGCAGGAAGTCCATTCGCTTCTGAATGCGAAATCCTGCCTCTTCAAATTCTGTTTCTGCGGTAGTAACCGGTAACACAAAACGGTTCTGGTAACTTTCCTGCCCATTTTCCTTGTGGCGCTGGCTCTCGAGCTTTCTGCGCTTCCAGGCTTTGAAATTGCCATCCACCCACAGGGACACAATCACACTGTCGCGGGTAACGCGCTGAAACTCCCGTAACAGAGCCATCCGGTCACTCGACTGACCGACATGGTGCAACAGACGCATGCAGAAAATGCTGTCCACCGCGTTGTCAGGCAGGTCGATAGCGAAAGCAGATGTCTGCAAGGGTCGTACCCTTTTCACCACATCGGCCGGTTGAGATTCACAGGCGATTCGCAGCATGTCGGCGGAGTTGTCCGCACCTATGATGGAACGATTGGGCTTCTCGGCCAGCAAAGGCCAGAAACGACCTGCCCCGCATGGAAGATCCAGTACCAGACCGGGGTCTCCGACCATGTGCAGTGCCTTTCGTGCCAACTGTTCGTCACGATAATGAGACAACTTGCGCCATAGACCGTCCTGATGTTTTTCCAGGTACTGGCGAGCGTGGTCCTTGTCGTACTTACGGGAAAACTCAAGTTCAATGCGGTCGCTCATGAGAGCATCTCCTGACGTTAATGGCGGCCAAATTAGTCAGGTCGCCGTCATCGTCAGGTCATCTGAATGTGAAAAAAACGTCACATTGACCGGTCAAATGTTTCCAGAGTTTACAGGTACTTGCGTGCCAAGTGAGCCGCCTCTGGTCAGAGAGCGGCCTGCACATGGCGAATCAGGAAGGGCATTACGGTTTGACGATGTCCAGCGTGACCCTGAAACGGCAGCCATGGGGCTCCATCGGCGTCAGGCTCACGCTCCAGCCCTGGTTGGCACAAATACGCTGTACCAGCGACAGACCCAGGCCAAGACCTTCGCCACGTTGCTCGTTACCCCGCACGAAAGGTTCGAACATGGCTTCACGTTTCTCTTCGGGGATACCGACACCACTGTCCTCGACGACGAAGCTTTCGGACTGCAGCGTCAGCGTAATGAAACCGTGGTCGGTGTAATGCAGCGCATTGCGCAGCAGGTTGCCCATCACGGCGTGAAGGAAGGTTGCGTTGTAGCGGATGTCAGAGACCTGGCCTTCCGGTGGCGGGTTATACGTCAGCTTCAGCCCTTTGCCCTCTATCGGGTCACGCCACTGCGAGATCAGTTGCTCGGCAACACCGACCAGCGTCGCCTTGGGCGTCATGGCGGGATCTTCGCGCTGGGTACGGGCGAGCATCAGGAAGGTCTGGACCAGATCACGCATCTCTTCACAGGCACGGCCGATGCGCTCCACCTGCCGACGCGCACGCTGGTCGAGTGCAGGGTTCTCCAGCAGCAATTCACAGGAGCTGGCGAGCACCATCAACGGCGTACGCAGCTCATGGCTCACGTCGCTGGTGAACATCCGCTCGCGGATCAATGCCTGGCGCAGCCGCCCCAGCGTGGCATCGAAGGCAACGGCCAGCTCACCCACTTCGTCTGCGGCATAATCAGGCGCCAGAGGCGGCGCAAGGCCCAGCAACTGATCGCGATGACGGACCTGTCGGGCCAGCCGCACAACCGGCGCCATCACGCGCCGGGCGAGCACCCAGCCCAGGAAAACGGCCAGCGCCAGTGCGAGCACGAAGCCCACCAGCACCACCGCGAACAGCACGCGCTCGCGCTCTTCAAAATCGCTCTGGTCCTGCAGCAAGGCGTAGTGACGACCATCGACCACTTCGATCATCGCGTGATAGGACAGCGGCCCGCGGAACACCTCGTGAAAGCCCGGCTCGAGATGACGCAAGTCCTTGGGCAGGTCGAAATCGCCAGGACCGTTGGTGAAATAGAACAACTGGTCAGGCTTGGGCCGATGGCTCCAGTCGCTGACGCTGTCCATCAGCATCAGGCGGTTGAGATCGCCGCCCAGGCCTGCGGAAATCAGTTTTTCTTCGACCAGGTGAACGGTGGAAATAATGCCGATTGCAAAGGATCCGGCGACCAGCGCACTCATCAGGGCAAAGGCGATGATGATTCGCTGGGCAAGGCTCTGTTTAAACTCCATCCCGGCCCTCGGCCAAGCGGTAGCCCACACCGTGTACGGTTTGCAGCAGCGGCTTGGAAAACGGTTTATCGATCACCTGACGCAGCTGGTGCACGTGACTGCGCAGGCTGTCGCTGTCGGGACAGTCATCGCCCCACAGCGCTTCTTCGAGAATTTCGCGACGCAGCACATGCGGGCTCTTCTGCATCAAGACCGCGAGCAGCTTGAGCCCGACCGGGTTGAGCTTGAGCATCCGCCCTTCCCGCGTCACTTCCAGCGTGTCGAGGTCGTAGATCAGATCGGACACCTGCAAGGTGCGACGTCCGCCGCCCTGGGCACGACGCAGCACAGCCTCTATACGCGCCGCGAGTTCGGACAGAGCGAATGGCTTGAGCAGGTAATCGTCAGCGCCGGAGCGAAAGCCCTGCAGGCGGTCGTCGAGCTGGTCACGCGCGGTCAGCATGATCACCGGTGTGTCGCGACGAGCGTCTTCGCGCAGGCGTTTGCACAGCGTGTAACCATCGATACCGGGCAGCATGATGTCCAGCACGATCAGGTCGTAATGTTCGGTGGCGGCCAGATGCAGTCCCGAGAGGCCATCCTGTGCGCAATCGACGGTGTAGCCTTTCATGCCCAGGTAATCGGCCATGTTTGCCAGGATGTCGCGGTTGTCTTCAACCAGAAGAATTCGCATGGAGCACTCTCATATGCAATTTGGGCTGGCGCAGCTTAAGACGAAGTGGACGTCAGGGCCAGCGCCGAAACGGCCTAACGATTTTTTCATCCAGAATTCACAACTCACATGACACACTCCGAAACAAAATTGCCGCAATTCATGACTGCGGTACGTATTCCACCAAAACCGGATTTGCCATATTGAAAGCCGTCTCCCCGCCGTACTCCCGTCCGCTCAACTTCTGGATATGCTTGGGCATACCCGCCGTCACCGCCCTGATACTGGTTCTGCTGGAGCTGACCTCCGTGGACATGGACCTTGCCAGACTCGCCTTTGACCCGACGGCCGGTGCATTCATTGGCAGGCACAGCTACTTTCTGGAAGACGTGCTTCATGATCGCGCCAAACAGGTGGTGATGGCGATTGGAGTACTGGCGATGATCAGCTTCGCTGCGTCCTTCAAGGTCGAGCGCCTGATGCCATGGCGTCGCGAACTGGGGTGTCTGGTGCTGTCGATGGCCCTCGCCACCGGTTTCGTGACTCCGCTCAAGGTTGTGACCTCCGTGCAGTGCCCCTGGAGCCTGACCGAGTTCGGCGGCCAGGAAACCTACAGCGAACTGCTCAGCCCGCGTCCGGAGACTGACAAGCCCGGCCGCTGCTGGCCGGGTGGTCATGCCGCCACCGGTTTTACCCTCTTCGCGCTGTTCTTCATGTTTCGCGACCGCAAGCCACGCTTGGCCAAAGCCGGGCTGATACTGGCCTTCACGCTGGGATCGATCTTTTCAGTGGGTCGCATGCTGCAGGGTGCGCACTTTCTGTCGCACAACCTCTGGACGGCGGTGTTCTGCTGGTTGATCTGTCTGGGGGTTTATTACTTCGTTCTGTACAGACCTGAGCGCCGCGAACCGGCAATTCAGCTCTCTCGCTGATCCTGAAGCGTCATACCAAAGCCTCCGTCAAACTTACTGATCGTTCTCAAGCTCTGCGTTATACACAAATCCGCCTCAACACTGATCGTGCCCATCGCTCCGCGTGGGCATGCCTCCCGTGACGCTCCGCGTCACAAAGGGCACAGACTGCGGATTCAGTGAGCCGAGCGCATGGCGTGGATAACGCTGGAGCTTGGGCACACATCTGCGCCACGTTCGAGAGCGGACGCGGAGCGTCCTGGGAGGCATTCCCACGCAGAGCGTGGGAACGATCAGCGTGATCTCAAGCACGCCAATCATGCTCATGCTTGTGCTCAGCGTTATACCCGAGTCTTGCCGCCTCCCACGGGGTATGCATTCCGTCAGTCACTTTCGTTTTTGCCCCTGTTTTGCGCGTCTTGCGGACTTGTTTATCACGATGAGCGCCGAGCATGAGCACGATCAGTGTCCAGGCAGCCTTATGTACAACAAAGAACGCTGACCTACAGATCAGCCATAAAAAAACCCCGCACAAGGCGGGGTTCTTTATGGGTGTCGCTTAGGGGTAAAGCTGGCTTACATCATGCCGCCCATACCACCCATGCCGCCCATGTCCGGCATGCCGCCGCCTGCTGGCTTGTCGTCAGGCACGTCAGCAATCATCGCTTCGGTGGTGATCATCAAGCTGGCGATCGAGGACGCTGCCTGCAGAGCAGAGCGAGTGACCTTGGCCGGGTCCAGGATGCCCATTTCGATCATGTCGCCGTATTCGCCGGAAGCAGCGTTGTAACCGAAGTTACCCGAACCCTGCTTGACCTTGTCGACGACAACGCTTGGCTCGTCGCCGGAGTTGGCAACGATCTGACGCAGTGGTGCTTCAACAGCACGACGCAGCAGAGCGATACCGACGTCCTGATCGGCGTTGTCGCCTTTCAGACCTTCGATGGCCTGCAGGGAGCGAACCAGCGCCACGCCACCGCCAGGTACCACGCCTTCTTCAACGGCTGCGCGGGTTGCGTGCAGGGCGTCTTCAACGCGGGCTTTCTTCTCTTTCATTTCGACTTCGGAACCGGCGCCGACCTTGATCACCGCAACACCGCCGGACAGCTTGGCCAGACGCTCTTGCAGTTTCTCTTTGTCGTAGTCGGAGCTGGTGTCACCGATTTGCTGGCGGATCTGAGCGATGCGCGAGTCAATGTCGGTTTTAACGCCAGCACCGTCGATGATGGTGGTGTTTTCTTTGTTCAGTACAACGCGCTTGGCATTACCCAGGTGTTCCAGGGTAGTGGTTTCCAGGCTCAGACCGATCTCTTCGGAGATAACGGTACCGCCAGTCAGAACAGCGATGTCCTGCAGCATGGCCTTGCGACGATCGCCGAAACCTGGAGCCTTCACGGCTGCAACTTTCACGATGCCGCGCATGTTGTTCACTACCAGAGTCGCCAGGGCTTCGCCTTCGACGTCTTCGGCAACGATCAGCAGTGGACGGCCTGCCTTGGCGACAGCTTCCAGAACCGGCAGCATTTCGCGGATGTTGGAGATCTTCTTGTCAACCAACAGCAGCAGCGGGCTGTCCAGCTCGGCAACCATGGTGTCCGGCTTGTTGATGAAGTACGGGGACAGGTAGCCACGGTCGAACTGCATGCCTTCAACGACAGACAGTTCGTTTTCCAGACCCGAACCTTCTTCAACGGTGATAACGCCGTCTTTGGTCACTTTTTCCATGGCTTCGGCAATGATGTCGCCGATGGAGTGATCAGAGTTGGCCGAGATGGTGCCGACCTGGGCGATTGCCTTGGTGTCGGTGCATGGCTTGGACAGCAGCTTGAGCTGAGCAACGATGGCGATGGTCGCCTTGTCGATGCCGCGCTTCAGGTCCATCGGGTTCATGCCGGCAGCGACGGCTTTCAGGCCTTCGTTGACGATAGCCTGAGCCAGAACGGTGGCGGTGGTAGTACCGTCGCCCGCATCATCGTTGGCACGGGAAGCAACGTCTTTGACCAGCTGCGCGCCCATGTTTTCGAAACGGTCTTTGAGTTCAATTTCCTTGGCAACCGACACACCGTCTTTGGTGATCAGCGGAGCGCCGAAGCTCTTCTCGATGATGACGTTACGGCCTTTTGGGCCCAGGGTCGCTTTTACTGCGTCAGCCAGGACGTTTACACCGGCGAGCATTTTCTTGCGGCCAGAATCGCCGAATTTAACTTCTTTAGCAGCCATGATCATTATTCCTTGAATACTTTGTAGTAACGGAAATCAGCGCGAGCACTCAGCCTTCGATAACAGCGAGAATCTCGTTCTCGCTCATCACCAGCAGGTCTTCGCCATCTACTTTCACAGTGTTGCTGCCGGAATAAGGGCCAAACACCACCTTGTCACCCACTTTCACGGCCAGCGCACGTACTTCACCGTTGTCCAGCACGCGGCCGGTACCAACAGCGACGATCTCGCCACGGTTTGGCTTTTCGGCAGCCGAACCTGGCAGAACGATACCGCCGGCAGTTTTCGTTTCTTCTTCGCTGCGACGGATTACGACGCGGTCATGCAGAGGACGAAGCTTCATTGTCGATCTCCTGATTATGGTTGTTGAGCGTCCGGTGAATGCACCGGCCTGTTATAAATTCCGGACTTGCCGGTTACGGTTCGACGCGCGAACCGCAGAATACGGTCTGGCAATCAGGCCAGAAACCTTGCGGTGACCCATACATAAGGGCGAGCAAGGTTATTACAAGGCTTGGGCAAGAAAATTTTTGCAGTTTGACAGAGCCCACAAACGAGCGCGGCACCCGAAGGTGCCGCGCAGCGAAGGGGTTGCAGGGATTATTTGTCCCGGTGCTCGAACTCGCCCTCGATCACGTCGGGTTCGCGGGTGGGCTGGTGAATCGCGTGCGTGCGGCTGTTCGCCGTCTGCTCGTCGGCACGACTCTGCAGGTCATCGGCGAAGGCGCGCTGGCGCATGGCCTGAGCCTCGGCGCGCTGACGAACCTTGCTGATCAGCAACCGTCGAGTGACAGGCAGCAGACAGATCACGCCCAGGATGTCACTGATGAAGCCTGGCAACAGCAGCAGGCCACCGCCTACCGCAACCATCAGGCCTTCAAGCATCTGCTGGGCAGGCAGCTCGCCACGAGACAGGCTTTCACGGGCACGCAGGGCCGTTGCAAAACCTGCCACACGCATAACGAAAAGTCCCAGCATCGATGTCGCCAGGACCAACAGGAATGTCCAGAGAAAACCAATGGACATGCCGACCCGAACCAGAATGAACAGTTCGAGTACCGGAAAAAGTAAGAACATCAGCAAAAAAACACGCATCAAATCAGTTCCTCAGCGCAAGAGTGCCTTGCAAGTAGACCGTATGTGATGTCAGAAAGTCGTTAATTCAAGCATGCTTCCCGTCATTTACCGGCCATTTTTCTGCGTGAGCCAGTTGAACCAAGGCCTCGCGGACTTGTGTCGGTGTATTACAAGGCTCGCTGAATGCCAGCCAATAAACGCTGTTCGCGATACGCAGGTGCATACCTTCACTGTCGATGCCGACCAGTCGAGCGGGCTCGGTTTGCGGCAGGCCCGACAATTCGACGTAGTGCGCAATGGCCTTGGCGTGGTCCTGATTCATGTGCTCGACCATGCCCGTTTCGACCTTGCCGGCAAACGGATTGTCCAGCGCCACTTCGTCCAGCCAGTGAATGGCGCCGAAGCCGCCGATGTACCGGTAGCGAACAGGTGCAAGCACCCAGAAATCGAAATCGTGAGCGGTGTGATAACTCTGCGACTCGGGGAAGAACCGGTAGTACCGTCGTGCTGCAGCCTCGATCGCATCGGGATCACTGAGCTTTTCGGCCTGCGCCAGCACCGTCACCCGGCCAACCGCCTGCACATCCTCGGCGCCCCGATCGCCCACCAGCAGCGAGCACTTGGGATCGAGCGTCAGGTTATGGGTGTGCTGAGCGATGCGGCTGATCAGTACCAATGGCCGCCCCCGATCATCCAGGCAGTAAGGCACAACCGAACCGAACGGGTAGCCCGGCATTGACTTGGAATGCGTTGACAGGACAGCCCTGTACTCCTTGAGCAGCAGGTGCCTGGCATCCTTAGAGGCTTTCGCGCTCATCGTGTGACTCCTTGAAACGTTTGCGTCGAGCTGAAGACGAACGCGCGGAAACAGAATATAACGTGCTCTGGCAACGGCATTCGGACTCATCTCGAATGAGCCATGCCGTGAAGACAATCAGCGGATTGGACACGCACATGGAATTGAAAGACAAGCTAATAATAATCACCGGCGGAGGCCAGGGTCTGGGCCGCGCAATGGCCGAATACCTGGCCGGCAAAGGTGCGAATCTGGCGTTGGTGGACCTGAATCAGGAAAAACTCGACCAGGCGGTTGCAGCCTGCCAGACACAAGGCGTGCAGGCACGGGCCTACCTGTGCAACGTCGCGAACGAAGATCAGGTTGTGGAAACCGTGAGCAGGATCGCCGAGGATTTCGGGACCATTCACGGATTGGTCAACAACGCGGGCATCCTGCGCGACGGTCTGTTGGTCAAGGTCAAGGACGGCGTCATGACCAAGCTGAGCCTGGCTCAGTGGCAGTCGGTGATCGACGTCAACCTGACCGGCGTCTTCCTGTGCACACGCGAAGTGGCCGCGAAGATGATCGAGCAGAACAGTCAGGGCGCGATCATCAATATCTCGTCGATTTCACGCGCGGGCAACATCGGCCAGACCAACTATTCGGCCGCCAAGGCCGGTGTCGCGGCAGCGACCGTGACCTGGGCACGGGAACTGGCGCGTTACGGCATCAGGGTCGCAGGCGTGGCACCCGGTTTCATCGAAACCGAGATGACCGGCAGCATGAGGCCAGAGGCGCTGGAGAAGATGACGTCTGCCATCCCGCTCAAACGCATGGGCAAGACGGACGAAATCGCCCACTCGGTCGCTTACATTCTGGAAAATGATTATTTCAGCGGGCGCATCCTGGAGCTGGACGGCGCGATGAGAATCTAGACGGTGATTGGCCAGCGACTCGCCCTGTAAGGGTGTCGCTGGCCCACGTGCTTACCAGGCGACGCCGAAACCTGCGGTGTAGCGAGTCTTGTCGACATCGCCGTTGCTGGAGCCGCTGATGACATCTTTCTCGGCCTTGAGGTTAAGCGAGGCCCACTCGGTGACCTTGTAGCGCAGCCCCGCCTCTACATCCAGCGAATAGTCCGCAACGCCGCTCAACGGTTTGCCCAGCTCGCCGTTGGTGAAGAACTCGACCTTCTTGCCGATCAGGTAACGGTTGTAATCCCAGGTGCCGGCAACCGAGTAGAAGTTTTCCTTCTCGTCGTTGGAAAACTCGAAGTCAGTGCGGTTAAGCAGTGCGCCGACCTTGAAGGCTCCCAGCTCGTCATCCCAGAACTGATAACCAGGACCGGTACCGACGACACGCTGGCGGGACAGGTCTTCGATCTTGTCGCGCTTGTAGGTGACGCGGGCATCCCAGAAGAATTTCTCGGTCAGGAAGCGGTCGATGGAGTACTCGGCGCTCCAGTTGTCGGTGCCGACCACATCGTCTGTGGTTTCGCGGTTGTATTCGCCTCTGGCGTTATGACGCCACTGACCGTGACGCGCCGATGTCTTGAAGGCGACGTTGTAATCATTGGTGTCGTTCTCGGCCTGCTGGAAGTCCAGCGCAGCGTCGATATTGCCCTTCCAGACCAGATCGGTAATGACCGGCTTGGGCTTGATGATCTGCTGAATGCTCGCCAGTTCGACGGTTTTGGGCGCCTCGCCATTGGCGAGAACCACCTTGCCGTCATCGGACGCTTTCAGTGACTTGGCGACTTCACCCGTGTACTGGTCCTGTTTGACGAGCAATGGCTGATCGCTTTCCAGGGTCTTGACCTTTTTCCAGTCAATCGGAATGGCACCGCCGTATTCGGTCTGCAGCAGCAACTTGCCGCCGTCGAAAACCTTGATGGTACCGGTCAGCTTGTCGCCGTTCTTCAACCAGACGGTATCGGCAAGCAAGGGAGTGGAGGCGGCGGTGAGGGCAAGACACAGAAGGGTTCTGGACAACATAAGCGACGACTAGGCTCTGTTTGGCGGAAAATCGGGCATCATCCCGCTGGAAAAACGTCAAGGCAGTCCACGGACCCCCGAACACAGGTATCACTGACCATCAGATCCATCTGTAGTTCCAGGAAACGACAATCAATCTCGTTTTATACAGGATAAACGTGTGAGCGACCCCGTTTCAGAGCAAAACGACCCCAGCGGGCTTTCGCCTGCCGACGTACGGCGCACGGCACTTTATTTGACGCTGGCTCAGGTGCCGAAAGGCAAAGTGGTCAGCTACGGACAACTGGCGGAACTGGCCGGACTTGGCAAGGCGGCCCGCTGGGTAGGCCGTACCTTGAGCCAGTTGCCGGACGGTTCGACGCTTCCCTGGCACCGTGTTCTGGGTGCCGGTGGCAGGCTCAGTCTGCCACCCGGCAGCCCCTCGGGTGACGAACAGCGTGCCCGTTTACGTACCGAAGGCCTTACCATTCTGAACAATCGGGTTGATATGCAGCGTCATGGCTGGCGCCCCATGTAGTTCAACGGTTAGAGTGCGCCCTTTGTTTTCGTAACCTGAGGCAGATTCCAGCCCATGCCCCGTAAAACCTGGCGCGCCGCGCTCGCCGCATATGCCAGCCCATCGACTTTAGTGTTGCTGCTGCTCGGATTCGCTGCGGGCATGCCTTACATGTTGGTCTTTTCGACGTTATCCGTATGGTTGCGTGAAGCCGGTGTCGCTCGCGAAACCATCGGCTACGCCAGCCTGATCGGTCTTGCCTACGCCTTCAAATGGGTCTGGTCACCATTGCTCGACCAGTGGCGCCTGCCGCTGCTCGGCAAACTGGGCCGTCGTCGCTCCTGGCTGGTACTGTCCCAGACACTCGTGCTGCTAGGCCTGATCGGCATGGGTTTCTGCGATCCGCAGCAACATCTGTCCTGGTTGATCGCCATCGCGGTGATCGTGGCCTTCGCCTCTGCGACCCAGGACATCGCGATCGATGCGTATCGCCTGGAAATCGCCCATGACACCCAGCAGGCCGCGCTGGCCGCCAGCTACATGTCCGGCTACCGCGTTGCCGCACTGCTGGCGACCGCAGGCGCACTGTATTTCGCCGAAGGCTTCGGCTCGACCGGCTTCGCCTACAAGCATTCGGCCTGGACCGGCACTTACGTGCTGTTCGGTCTGCTGATGCTGCCCGCACTGATCACCACGCTGGTCATGCGCGAGCCGCCCGTACCGCTGCGCACCCAGCTGTCGGCAGCGCGCTACGGCTTCACCCACCAACTGGCCTCAGTCTTTGTCCTGATCGTGCTGCTGGTGTCGGTTCCGGCGATGTTCACTCAGCTCTACAACACCGATTTTGCCAGCGTGCTCTTCCAGGACACCAGCTGGATGGACCTGTTGCTGGAAGACAGGGCGTTCCTGCGCGCGATCCTTTATACGCTGCTCACCATCGGCTGCCTGTCTTCGATGGGACGCCGCGGCCTGGCACCGGTCCTGACACCGATCAACGATTTCATCATGCGCTACCGCTGGCAGGCCTTGCTGCTGCTGGGTCTGATCGCTACTTATCGTATGTCGGACACGGTGATGGGCGTCATGGCCAACGTGTTCTACATCGACCAGGGCTTCACCAAGGATCAGATCGCCAGTGTCAGCAAGATCTTCGGCCTGATCATGACACTGCTGGGCGCAGGCGTCGGCGGCCTGCTGATCGTGCGCTTCGGCATCATGCCGATCCTGTTCATCGGCGGCCTGAGCTCGGCAGCCACCAACATCCTGTTTCTGCTGCTGGCAGACATGGGGCCGAACATCAAAATGCTGATCCTGACCATCTCGCTGGACAACCTCAGCTCCGGCCTTGCGACGTCCGCGTTCGTGGCCTACCTGTCGAGCCTGACCAACCTCAAGTTCTCGGCAACCCAATACGCCCTGCTCAGCTCGATCATGCTGTTGCTGCCGCGCCTGATCGGTGGCTATTCAGGGGTGATGGTGGAGAAGTTCGGTTACCACAACTTCTTCCTCATCACCGCCCTGCTCGGCGTGCCGACGCTGGTGATGATCATCCTGCAGTGGAGCAAGGACGCCAAAGGCGTGAAAATCGAAGAACCTGCTCAATCGACGACCATTGACAAGCCTTGAGGCCGACGAGCCTTTTCCGCGCACGATGCTAAAGGAACGACAGTGAACACCGCAAAAAAACCAAGCTTCAACCAATACCTGATGCTTGCCCTGATCGGGCTGGGTATCTGGCTCCCTGTCGTCTGGACCGCGCTGGCGTATGCCGTTTCAAGCGCCGCTGAGCCGATGACAATCGGCAGCGCTATCGTACTGCTGGGTCAGCTCGAGATCTTTGCGATCATTTTTCTGCTCATTTATGCGTTCTGCTTCAAGCCGTGGAGGCTTTCCGTGGCGTTGCGTGTGGGCTTCTTCCTGAACGTGCTGGGCGCAGCCGTCGCGGCCGTCGGCATTATCGTCGGGCTCGCCAACCTGTAACGAATCCGCGCCCATCAAAAAAGCCCTGACGCTCACGCGCCAGGGCTTTTTCGTTTTCTGATGGAGCGGCGCAGGTTACTCCTGAACGACCCGCATCATCCGCTGTGGCGCCGGGATGTCGATGCCTGCGTCCTTGAGACGATCACGCGCTTCGATGTTGAAGAGCGAGACCACGTCACCAAAGTCACCGGTCTTGGTCCAGACCCGCAGCGACAGGGTAATTGCGTTCTCTCCCAGCGCTGCAACCACGGCCTGAGGGGCCGGGTCTTCGAGTACGCGTGGGTCTTTTGCCATCTCCAGCAGGACTTGCAAGGCTTGTTTCAGGTCCGCGTCGTGGCTGACACCGATGTCGAACACAACCTTGCGGGTCGGCTGACGATTGGTGTTGGTGATGATACCGTTGGACAGGTTGCCGTTGGGCATGATCACCGTGCGGTTGTCACCAGTGCGCAGCACGGTGTGGAAGATCTGAATACTGTCGACGGTACCCGCAACGCCCTGCGCTTCGATCCAGTCACCGATACGGAACGGACGAAACAGCAGAATCAGCACCCCGCCTGCGAAGTTCGCCAGACTGCCCTGCAGCGCCAGACCGATTGCCAGACCGGCAGCACCGATGGCCGCGACGAATGAAGTGGTTTCGACGCCGATCATCGACGCGACACTGACCACCAGCAGAATCTTCAGAATGATGTTCGCCAGACTGCTGACGAAGCCCTGCAACGCCAGATCCGCTTGTCGCCGGCCCAACAGCGCGCCGAGCTTGCCGGTCACCTTGTTGATCAGCCACCAGCCGATGCACAGCGTAACGAGGGCCAGAAGCAGACGGCCGCTGTACTGCATGATCATCGGAATCCAGGCCTGCGACGCTTGCCACAGGTGACCGACTTCTGCGTTTAAATCCATCTTTCTCTCCTTAACCTGACGAACCGGCGTCGATGGACAGCAACGGCTGTCGTTTCAATGCACAGGGCGATTCGGACTGGCCGGGCAACCCTTGGTTCCCCGGTCAGCACTGCAAATCGTCAGTCACGGAAGTTGTTGAACTGCAGCGGCATGCCCGAATCGTAGGCGCGCAGGGCTGCGATGGCTTCCTGCAGGTCGTCACGCTTCTTGCCGGTGACACGCACCTGCTCGCCCTGAATGGCGGCCTGGACCTTGAGTTTGGCTTCCTTGATGTGAGCGACGATCTTCTTCGCCAGCTCCTTGTCGATGCCTTCGCGCAGCACGACCTCCTGCTTCATCAGCTTGCCGGATGCATAGGCATCCTTGATTTCCAGGCACTTGGCGTCGATCTTGCGCTTGACCAGTGCCAGCTTGAGGATCTCGATCATGGCTTCAAGCTGGAAGTCTGCTTCGGCGGTCAGGCTGACGGTCAGTTCCTTGAACTCGAACGTCCCCTTGCCTTTCAGGTCGTAGCGACGATCCAGCTCTTTGATAGCGTTGTCGACGGCATTCGTGACTTCGTGTTTATCCAATTCGGACACTACGTCGAACGAGGGCATGTATGTTCTCCAATTGAACGGCGCGCACGGCAATCAACGGCGCGCATGACTTGACGGTATGAAAGAACGCTCATTATAACGAGACTTTTCCGGCCTTCACTGTGAGCCTTTCATGTCGAATACTGATTTCACTGCTTCAGGGCCGCTTTTGTCCTTGAAGGCCGATCACTGATGGCGACCACCTGGCATGTATTGGGCGCAGGCAGTCTGGGCAGCCTGTGGGCCACGCGGCTGGCACGGGCGAATGTGCCGGTGCGTCTGGTGCTGCGAGACGCCGCTCGTGTAGACGGTTATCAGGCCAGCGGCGGCTGCCTGACCTTGATAGAAAACGACGTCGCCCGTTCGTTCCAAGTGCCTGCGCAAGCGCTCGACGATCAGGCGCCGATCGCTCGCCTGCTGGTGGCCTGCAAGGCTTATGACGCCGAACAGGCCGTGGCGCAACTGGCGCAGCGTTTGACGGCCGATGCCGAGGTCATCCTGTTGCAGAACGGTCTCGGCAGTCAGGACGCTGTCGCAGCGCAAGTGCCGCATGCCCGCTGTATATCTGCTTCGAGCACCGAAGGTGCGTTTCGCAAGGCCGACTGGCAGGTGGTGTTTGCCGGTCATGGCTTTACCTGGATGGGCGATGTTGCGAATCCTGCTCCACCTTCCCTTTTGAAGGACTTGCACGCCAGCGCAATTCCTCACGAGTGGACGCCGGATATCCTCACCCGCCTGTGGCGCAAGCTGGCGCTCAATTGCGCGATCAATCCACTGACCGTGCTGCACCATTGCCGCAACGGCGAACTGCTGGAGCATCACTGTGAAGTCGCCACGCTCTGCGCCGAGCTGACTGACCTGTTGCATTGCTGCGGTCAGCCGGCGGCCGCTGCTGACTTGCACAGCGAAGTGTTGCGGGTCATCAAGGCCACGGCGGCGAACTACTCGTCGATGTATCAGGACGTGGCGCATCAGCGACGCACCGAAATCAGCTACCTGCTGGGCTATGCCTGTGCCGCTGCCAAGCGCCATCACTGCCCGGTGCCGCATTTGCAGCAGTTGCAGGCGCGGCTGGTCACGCATCTGGCAAGCAAGGGTTTGCGTACGGACTAGCCCGCGCTACCCTGCTTGTTCCACCTGCCACTGCGACCTGCCCATGCCTTTGCGCCAACGCCTGGAAAACCTGCCTGTCGGCCAGAAGCTGCTGGCTGCCCTGCTGGTTCTGATGACCACTGTCCTGCTGGTCGCCAACCTGACCTTCATCAGCGCGGCCTATTACATTTCCCAGGAAGCCATGGCGCCGCAGGCCTTGCAGACCATTGGCCGTCTGATCAGCAGCGCCAACCTCAATGAAAACGCACTGAACTCACCCGACGACGCACGTGCATTGCTGAGGGAGCTGAAAAGCTACGGTCCGTTGCGCGCGGCGGCCATTTACGACAACGATGGCGAACGCCTGGGGCAAGTGCAGCAAGGCGAAGGGCTTGAGTTGCCACATCATTTCAAGGACCTTGAAAGCTGGCGCCTGACCGAGTTTCGCAGCACGCAGGTCATCACTGTACCCAAAGGCGAGCAACCTCCTGGCCATCTATTGCTGGTCGCCAGCAGCGAACTGCCGCCCGCGTTTTATACCGGCACGCTGACTGCCAGCCTGGGCATTCTGGTGTTCAGCGTATTGCTGTGGCTGGTCGTGGCGCGGCAGATTCGTCGCCTGATCACCGAGCCTATCTATCAATTGGAAGAGCTCTCCCGTCAGGTCACCCGCGAAGAGAACTACGCGTTGCGCGCCGAGCCCGGAAACGAGGACGAAATCGGCAGCCTGGCTGAAGCCTTCAACACCATGCTGTCGCGCATCGAAGCCCGTGAGCAGCAACTCAAACGCGCCCGCGACGACTCTCAGGAAGCCTACGATCAGGCGCAGGGTCTGGCCGAGGAAACCCGGCACACCAATCGCAAGCTTGAGCTGGAAGTTCAGGTGCGCAGCAAGATCGAAAAGAAGCTCACGGGCTTTCAGAACTACCTCAACAGCATCATCGACTCGATGCCCTCGGCCATGATCGCGCTCGACGAGCAACTGTACGTGACCCAGTGGAATCAGGAGGCCAGCGCGCTTTCCGGCACAACCCTGGACGAGGCGATGAACCAGCCGATCTTCATTGCTTTCGAGCCGATGCGCTCGTTTCTGCCGCAGATCAAACACACGGTTGAACGACACAGCGTCACCAAGATCGAGCGCGTGACCTGGATCAAGAACGACGAGTCACGCCATTACGCACTGACGTTTTACCCGCTGACCGGCGACGCAGGCCGTGGCGTGGTGATCCGGATCGACGACATCACTCAGCGCATCTCGCTGGAAGAAATGATGGTGCAGTCGGAAAAAATGCTTTCGGTTGGCGGCCTCGCAGCAGGCATGGCCCACGAGATCAACAACCCGCTGGGCGCGATTCTGCATAACGTGCAGAACATCCGCCGACGTCTGTCGCCGGACCTGCCGAAGAACATCGAGCAGGCCGAAACCGACGGGATCGACCTGGCCGTGGTGAACAACTACCTGAGCAGCCGCGAGGTGCCGCAGTTGTTGGATGGCATTCAGCAGGCAGGCGCGCGAGCCGCGAAGATCGTCAGTCACATGCTCAACTTCAGCCGCTTGAGTAACCGTCAGCTCTCGCCCAGCGACTTGCCTGCTCTGATCGATCAGGCGGTGGAAATCGCCAGCAACGACTTCGACCTGACCATCGGTTTCGACTTCAAGGGCCAGCACATCATCCGCCAGTTCGATCCGGAGCTGGGGCCGGTGCCGTGCATTGCCAACGAGCTGGAACAAGTGCTGCTGAACCTGCTGAAAAACGCCGCTCAGGCGATTCATCAACGGCCCGATGGAGAGGATGAGGGACGCATCATTCTGCGCACCCGACTCAATCCGCCATGGGCCGAAATTCAGGTGGAAGACAACGGCATCGGCATGTCCGAAAACGTGCGCAAACGCACCTTCGAGCCGTTTTTCACCACCAAGGAGATCGGTCAGGGCACTGGACTGGGCCTGTCGGTGTCGTACTTCATCATCACCAACAACCACAAGGGCCAGATGGAAGTGCAATCTTCCGTCGGCAATGGAACCTGCTTCACGCTGCGCCTGCCGCTGATCGCCAATCAGGTGAATGTGCAGCAACAGGTTATTTCCAAGCTATGACCAGGAGCCACTGAATGGGCTTTCGTTTGTCGAAAATCTACACACGTACCGGCGACGCCGGGGAAACCGGACTGGGCGACGGTCGCCGGGTGTCCAAGGACCACCCACGCGTCGAAGCCATCGGCGAAGTCGATACCCTCAACAGCCAGCTTGGTCTGCTGTTGGCCGGGCTGATCGAACTGGCACCGAGTGTGTCCGGGCTCAACGAAGTGATCGATGTTCTGGCGCCTTGTCAGCACCGTCTGTTCGATCTGGGCGGTGAGCTGGCGATGCCAAGCTACAAGGCGTTGAACAGCGCTGAGGTCGAACGTCTCGAGGCGGCGATCGATGTCTGGAACGAGGAATTGGGGCCGCTGGAAAACTTCATCCTGCCCGGCGGTTCAGCGCTGATTGCACACGCTCATGTGTGCCGCAGCCTGGCCCGCAGTGCCGAGCGTCGCTGCCAGCATCTGAATGCGGTCGAACCGCTGGAAGGCTCTGGTCTGGCGTATATCAACAGATTGTCGGACCTGCTGTTCGTCGCCGCCCGGATCATTGCCCGGCGACAAGGCATCGCCGAAATCCTGTGGCAGCCTGCGCCGAAGCCGGAGTAAGGCATGATCGTGCCCGCTCTGAGCGTTCAAGAGCGGACGCAGAGCGTCCTGAGCGGCGTTACCACGCAGGAGCGTGGTAACGATCACCATCAGTGTGAGCTTGATGATCGTGCCAATGCTCCGCGTGGGTATGTATCCCGTGACGCTCCGCGTCACATTCGGGAGCGGACGCAGGAACGATCAATGATCCAAGACCATCAGAGTTCTTCAGGCCAGAACGCACGTATTCCTGCAACGCCCTGAGCGCCGTTTTCCCATGCTTTCTGCCTTTCGGCAGGCCCTACGCCACCCAGCAGGTAAACAGGCTTGCTGAAGCCTGTGATCAGCTGAGCGGTCTGTTCCCAGCCCAATGGCTGAGCATCGGGGTGCGTCAAGGTTGGCTGCACCGGGGACAGGGTCACGAAATCCACGCCCATCTGTTCTGCCAACGCCAATTCTTCTGCGTTGTGGCAAGAAGCGGCCAGCCAGCGATCCTCTGGAAACGGCCGTCCACGGCTAGCGTATTTGCGCAGTTGCTCAGCCGTCAGGTGCCAACCGGCGGACGGGAAATCGCCCAGCCATTCCAGTGGCCCCTTGAGCATCAGTTGCGCCTTGCCTGCGCACATACCCGCCGCGTCCACCGCCATGTCGCGGTACTTGGGGTCGTAGCCGCCCGGCGCACGCAGTTGGACCAACTTGATGCCGCCCGCAACGGCTTTCTGAATCCCGCGCAGGACTTCGATGTTGTCCAGCCCTTCCGGGGTGATCAGGTATTCGCCCGGCAGACGCGCCGCCGCGACGATCGGCCGGTTGGCGGCTGGAAAGTCGTAATTGGCCAGTTCACGAGAAGACGCCCAGACCAACGGCTGACCTTCGGCACCGTGCGGTTCGCCGGTGAACGCCGAGACTTCCCACACATCCAGCAGCACATGCTTGTCCGGGTAGTCATGCTGAATCTTGATCAGTGGACGCGCCGCCGTGACGATGATGCCCAGCTCTTCCTGCAGCTCGCGTCCCAGCGCAGTCTCGACGGCTTCGCCCTCTTCAACCTTGCCGCCGGGAAACTCCCACAGACCGCCCTGATGCTGGCTGTCTGCCCTTTTGGCGATCAGGATTTTGCCGTCGGCGCCACGAATGACGGCAGCGGCCACGTGAATGCGTTTCACGATCAGGACTCCTCTAGACCAGCCTGCTGCCAGCGCTGGAAGGCAGGCCATTGGTAAATGGTTTCGATGTAGGCCAGCGCCTCGTCGGGCAACGCCACGCGATACGTGCGCAGGCGGATCGCGACCGGCGCGAAGAACGCATCGGCAATGCTCGGACGGCCGAACAGGAACGGACCGTCTTCCCTGGCTGCCTTTCGGCATTCAGCCCACAGCGCGACGATGCGGTCGATGTCGGCCTGGGTATCGACCGGAATGACTTCCAGCGCCTGATCCTGACGCAGGTCCATCGGCATGTTGGAACGCAGGCTCATGAAGCCGCTGTGCATCTGGGCGCAGGCAGAACGCGCTTGGGCACGTGCAGAGATATCACGCGGCCAAAGGTCGACATCCGGGAAACGCTCGACCAGGTACTCACAGATCGCCAGCGAATCGATGATGGTGCCGTGCTCGCACTGCAGCGCAGGCACTTTGCCGGTAGGCGAATACTTGAGGATGTTCTCGCGGGTGTCAGGCAGGTTAAGACGGATGACCTGATCGGTGAACGGCGCGCCGGTCATCTCCAGCACCAGCCAGGGACGCAGCGACCAGGAGGAATAGCGTTTGTCGCCGATGATTAGGTGCAGGCTCATGTTCAACTCCGTTGAATGGCGCAGGCGAGCGATCGCCCGCGCCGGAATGAATCAGGTGCGGTATTCCGCATTGATCTTCACGTACTCGTGGGACAGGTCGGTGGTCCAGATCGTTTCGCTGCAATCACCGCGGCCCAGCTCGATGCGGATGGTGATTTCCTCTTCAGCCATGACCGCCGAGCCCTGCTCTTCAGTGTAGGTCGTGGCGCGGCAGCCCTGGCTGGCGATACACACACCGCTCAGGAACACGTCGATCCTGCTCACGTCCAGGTCCGGCACGCCTGCACGGCCGACAGCGGCCAGAATGCGACCCCAGTTCGGATCGGAGGCGAACAGCGCGGTCTTGATCAGTGGCGAGTGAGCAACGGCGTAGCCGACATCAAGACATTCCTGATGATTGCCGCCGCCATTGACTTCAACGGTGACGAACTTGGTCGCACCTTCGCCGTCGCGCACGATGGCCTGGGCGACTTCCATGCAGACGTCGAACACGGCCTTTTTCAGGGCATCGAACAGCGGGCCTTTGGCTTCAGTCACTTCAGGCAGATTGGCCTGGCCGGTGGCGATCAGCATGCAGCAGTCGTTGGTCGAGGTGTCGCCATCGATGGTGATACGGTTGAACGACTTGTTCGCGCCATCGCGGATCAGGTCCTGCAACACGCTCTGGGACACCTTGGCGTCGGTCGCGATGTAGCCGAGCATGGTCGCCATGTTTGGACGAATCATGCCCGCGCCTTTGCTGATGCCGGTCACGGTAATGGTCACGCCGTCGTGCTGAAACTGACGACTCGCACCCTTTGGCAGGGTATCGGTGGTCATGATGCCGGTGGCCGCCGCCGCCCAGTTATCCACAGACAGATCGTCAAGGGCCGCTTGCAGCGCGCCTTCGATCTTTTCCACAGGCAGTGGCTCACCGATCACACCGGTGGAGTAAGGCAGTACGGCAGACGCATCGACACCGGTCAGCTCGGCCAGCTTCTCGCAGGTCCGGCGCGCAGCAGCCAGACCTGGCTCGCCGGTGCCCGCGTTGGCGTTGCCCGTGTTGGTCAGCAGGTAACGCACGGTGCCCTGCACGCGCTGCTTGGCCAGAATGACCGGTGCGGCGCAAAACGCGTTCAGCGTGAACACACCGGCAACGCTCGAGCCTTCGGCACAGCGCATGACCACGACATCCTTGCGACCCGGGCGTTTGATGCCGGCAGAAGAGATGCCAAGTTCAAAACCGGGAACCGGGTGCAGCGTAGGCAACGGACCAAGACCAACAGCCATCGGGGTGCTCCTCGTGGGGTGTATGCGCCGCCCACATCGGTACGGCGATTCAATGAAAAAACGCCGCGACGGGCAAGCCGGTCGCGGCGCGGGTATTACAGTGTCAGGGCCTTAGTTGATCTGGCCGTGACAGTGCTTGAATTTCTTGCCCGAACCACACCAGCACAGCTCGTTGCGACCCAGTTTCTGGTCGTTGCGAACCGGCGCAGTGGCCACGGCAACGGCCTCGCCTTCCTCCTCGATCAGCGCAGGCTGGTCGATACCCGGGGCTTCAGCGTGCTCGAACTGCATGCGCTTGGCCAGTTCCTCGGCTTCCTGACGCTGACGCGCCTCTTCTTCCTCGGGGTCTTCGCGGCGAACCTGAACGTGGGACAGAACGCGAATGGTATCGCGCTTGATCGAGTCCAGCAGTTCCTGGAACAGGGTGAACGACTCGCGCTTGTATTCCTGCTTCGGGTTCTTCTGGGCGTAGCCACGCAGGTGGATACCGTGACGCAGGTGATCCATGGTCGACAGGTGGTCTTTCCACAGGTCGTCCAGAACGCGCAACAGAATCTGCTTCTCGAAGGAGCGCAGCGCTTCGGCACTGGCCTGATCTTCTTTCTCGTTATACGCGACCAGCAACTGATCCATGATCTTGGTGCGCAGGCTGTCTTCGTGCAGGTGATCGTCTTCGTCGAGCCACTGCTGAATCGGCAGCTTCACGGCAAAGTCGGTGTTCAGTGCAGCTTCCAGGCCTGGAACGTCCCACTGCTCGGGCAGCGACTGTGGCGGAATGTGCTGGCTGATGAGGTTGTTCAGCACTTCAGCACGGAAGTCAGCGATGGTGTCGCCGATATTGTCGGCAGCCAGCAGCGTGTTACGCATGTGATAGATCACTTTGCGCTGCTCGTTGGCCACGTCATCGAATTCAAGCAATTGCTTGCGGATGTCGAAGTTGCGACCTTCGACCTTGCGCTGCGCTTTCTCGATGGCGTTGGTCACCATGCGGTGCTCGATGGCTTCGCCGGACTGCATGCCGAGCGCCTTCATGAAGTTCTTGACCCGGTCAGAGGCGAAGATGCGCATCAGGCTGTCTTCCAGCGACAGGTAGAAGCGGCTGGAACCGGTGTCGCCCTGACGACCGGCGCGACCGCGCAACTGGTTGTCGATACGGCGCGATTCATGACGCTCGGAGGCAATTACGTGCAGACCGCCCGCTTCGATGACCTGCTGGTGACGCTTCTGCCAGTCGGCCTTGATCTGTGCGATCTGCTCAGGTGTCGGGTCTTCCAGATTGGCGACTTCGACTTCCCAGTTACCGCCCAGCAGGATGTCAGTACCGCGACCGGCCATGTTGGTGGCGATGGTCAACGCACCCGGACGACCGGCCTGAGCGATGATTTCCGCCTCCTTTTCGTGGAACTTGGCGTTCAGAACCTTGTGCTCGATGCCTTCGGCATTCAGCAGACGAGACATGTGCTCGGAGGTTTCGATGGTCGCCGTACCCACCAGCACCGGACGGTTTTCTGCCAGGCAGGCCTTGATGTCGGTCACGATGGCCGCGTACTTCTCTTCCGCCGTCAGGTAGACGAGGTCGTTGAAGTCCTTGCGCGCCAGTGGCTTGTTCGGCGGAATGACCATCACGGCCAGGTTGTAGATCTGGTGGAATTCGAACGCTTCGGTGTCGGCTGTACCGGTCATGCCGGACAGTTTGTTGTACAGACGGAAGTAGTTCTGGAAAGTGGTCGAAGCCAGGGTCTGGCTTTCGGCCTGAATGTTCAGGTTTTCCTTGGCTTCGATGGCCTGGTGCAAGCCCTCGGACAAGCGACGGCCCGGCATGGTACGACCGGTGTGCTCGTCAACCAGCAGCACCTGACCGTCCTGGACGATGTACTCGACGTTGCGATTGAACAGTTTGTGCGCACGCAGACCGGCATAGACGTGAGTCAGCAGGCCCAGGTTGTGCGCCGAATACAGGCTCTCGCCTTCGGCCAGCAGGCCGACTTCGGTGAGCATTTCTTCGATGAACTGGTGACCGGCTTCGTTCAGTTCGACCTGACGGGTCTTCTCGTCAACCGTGAAGTGACCGGCCTTGGTAACCTGGCCTTCCACTTCCTCGATATGCTGCTCGAGCTTGGGGATCAGGCGGTTGATTTCGGTGTACAGCTTGGAGCTGTCTTCAGCCTGACCGGAAATGATCAGCGGCGTACGCGCTTCGTCGATCAGAATGGAGTCGACTTCGTCGATCACGGCAAAGTTGAGTTCGCGCTGGAACTTGTCGTCCATGCTGAACGCCATGTTGTCGCGCAGATAGTCGAAGCCGTATTCGTTGTTGGTGCCGTAGGTGATGTCAGCGGCATAGGCTGCGCGCTTCTCTTCCGGCGGCTGGAATGGCGTGACAATACCTACGGTCAGACCGAGGAATTCGTACAGCGGACGCATCCAGTTGGCGTCGCGGCGTGCCAGGTAGTCGTTCACGGTAACCACGTGAACGCCTTTGCCCGACAGCGCGTTGAGGTAGACCGCCAGGGTGCCGACGAGGGTTTTACCTTCACCGGTACGCATCTCGGCGATCTGGCCTTCATGCAGGGTCATGCCACCGATCAGCTGAACATCGAAGTGGCGCATGCCCATGACACGCTTGCCCGCTTCACGCGCGACAGCAAACGCTTCCGGCAGCAGTTGATCGAGGGTCTCGCCTTTGGCTATGCGGGCCTTGAACTCTTCGGTCTTGGCGCGCAATTGCTCGTCCGAAAGGGCCACCATTTGCTCTTCGAAGGCATTGACGAGTTGAACCGTCTTGAGCATGCGTTTGACTTCACGCTCGTTCTTGCTTCCAAAAAGTTTTTTCAACAAAGGCGCAAACATATCGACAGGATCTTCCACACATAGGAATGGAGGGCGGCCCCGTGAGTCGCCCGTGCAGCCCTGATGGCTGCATGCGAACGAGCATTCTACCCGGAAACGATGGTGAGGAAAGTGGCGTTATTCCACGATGCTGGCACAGCGCTGTGACGGGGCAGATTTACAATGGGGCCATTTTCAAGCACTTCAACCCGCAAAACGGGGAAGTTACTCATTGATTTGCATATGAAAGCACGGAAAGGCCTCTGAAAGCAGCCGTTACAATGCTTTCTGTTAAGATGAGTACCTTGTTACCAAGGCATCCCCCCCATGGCTTTTCGTCCTCTGAATGCTCGTGCGCCTGCAGTGCTGCTGCGCGAAGCCAAGCCTTTGAAGGCTATCTTTCGGCACGCCGAACGCCTGAGCCACCTGCAACGTCTGGTCGAGAGCCAGTTGCAGCCCGCTGCCCGCGAGCATTGCCATGTGGCGTCGTGGCGGGAAGGTAGTCTGTTGCTGATCGTGACGGACGGTCACTGGGCCACCCGCCTGCGCTATCAGCAGAAGCGCCTGCACCGACAACTGGTCGCATTCGATGAGTTCATCAACCTGACCCGGATCGTGTTCAAGGTTCAGCCACCGGCAGCGCCACGCGGTGCGGCGACGCACACCATCGACCTGTCCACGGTTGCTGCTGAAAACATCCAGGCCACCGCCGACGGCATCACCGATCCCAAGCTGCGCGCCGCACTCGAACGGTTGGCCAGTCACGCCAGGGATCGCAAATAAGCAAGTGGCCGCCTGAGCACTCTCTTATCAAACAACCTGTAAGCCACTGAAGAAAAAGACTTTGTGGGAGGCGGCTTGCCGGCGATGCAGTCGACGCGGTATGTCAGGAAAGTCGCTTCATCGTTCATCGCCGGCAAGCCGCCTCCCACGGACCGGTGTTTGCCGCGCGACAGCGCTACGTCGAAGACGTAGTGGCGCCCGCCTCCCAAGCCCATAAAAAAAGGCCGCCCGAGGGCAGCCTTTAAAGAACAAAAGGAAAGAGAGTAAAGCTTGCTTACACGGCCGCGACAGGGCGCATGTAAGAAATAGGTGCCGTACTGGCATCCTCGAAGGTCACCACTTCCCAGGCATCTGTCTGCGCAATAAGCGCACGCAGAAGACGGTTGTTCAGTGCATGCCCCGACTTGAAGCCCTTGAACTCACCGATCAGGCTATTGCCCAGCAGGTAGAGGTCACCGATGGCATCCAGGATTTTATGTTTGACGAATTCGTCCTCGTACCGCAGGCCGTCTTCGTTCAATACGCCTTCCTTGTCGACCACGATGGCATTTTCCACACTGCCGCCGAGTGCGAGGTTGTGCTTGCGCAGGTACTCGATATCACTCATGAACCCGAAGGTCCGGGCACGGCTGACTTCCTTCACGAAGGAAGTGCTGGAAAAGTCCACGCTTGCACTCTGGGTGCGGTCACGGAAGACGGGGTGATCGAAATCGATCTCGAAACTGACCTTGAACCCTTCGAAAGGCACGAAAGTAGCGCGTTTACCGCCCTCTTCCACTGAGACTTCACGCAGGATCCGGATGAATTTCTTCGGCGCGTCCTGTTCTTCCAGGCCAGCCGATTGAATCAGGAATACGAATGGGCCTGCGCTGCCGTCCATGATAGGAACTTCGGAGGCAGAGAGCTCGACGTAGGCGTTATCGATGCCAAGGCCAGCCATGGCCGAGAGCAGGTGTTCTACCGTGTCAACTTTGACATCACCATTGACCAGTGTGGTCGACAGAGTGGTGTCACCGACGTTTTCCGCCCGCGCAGGGATCTGCACGACAGGATCAAGGTCGGCTCGGCAAAACACGATGCCGGTATTCACAGGTGCAGGCTTGAGGGTCAGGTAAACCTTCTCCCCGGAGTGCAGGCCTATACCTGTGGCACGGATAATATTTTTCAGGGTGCGTTGTTTAATCATGGCATGGGCCGCTTCAGCGCAAGTTGCGAACTGGTATCAACAAAGGCTGGCGATGATAGCAGACCATGCCTTTGCTGAACACCAATCACCCTAATACCCCTGATACATTTCATCAATCGGCCTGACGACGCAGGAAAGCCGGGATGTCCAGGTAGTCCAGATCATCGTTAGGGTTCATCTTCGCTGCTGCGGTGGCGCCTGCGTGTGCCTGATTGCGCATCACGGTAGGACGGTCCAGATCGCGGTAGTTTACCGAAGGGGCTTCCTGACGGGCCGTTGGCTGAGCCGAGGACTGCTGAGTGGTCTGCAGGGTATTGTCGATCACCTTGACAGGCTTCTCGATTTTCGCGCCCAGACCGGTCGCAACCACGGTCACGTGCAACTCGTCACGCATGTCTGGATCGATAACGGTACCGACCTTGACCATCGCGTGCTCGGAAGCGAACGCTTCGATGATGCTGCCCACGTCCGAGTATTCACCCAGAGACAGGTCAGGACCGGCGGTGATGTTGACCAGGATGCCGCGAGCGCCCTGCAGGTTGACGTCTTCGAGCAGCGGGTTGCGGATGGCTGCCTCGGTCGCTTCACGTGCACGGTTCGGACCGCTGGCGCAGCCAGTGCCCATCATTGCCATGCCCATTTCGCTCATCACGGTGCGTACGTCGGCAAAGTCGACGTTGATCATGCCCGGACGCTTGATGATGTCGGAGATCCCGCGAACGGCACCGGCCAGTACATCGTCTGCCTTGGCGAAAGCCGACAGCAGGCTGGCGTCCTTACCGAGGATGGTCAGCAGCTTCTCGTTGGGAATGGTGATCAACGAGTCGACGCTTTCGGACAGCATGCGGATGCCTTCATCGGCGATCTGCATACGCTTGCGGCCTTCGAACGGGAACGGACGGGTCACGACTGCGACCGTCAGAATGCCCATTTCCTTGGCCACTTCGGCAATGATCGGTGCTGCACCGGTACCGGTACCGCCGCCCATGCCTGTAGTGATGAAGACCATGTTGGTGCCTTGCAGGACTTCTGCAATGCGCTCACGGTCTTCCAGCGCGGCCTGACGACCGACTTCAGGGTTGGCGCCAGCGCCAAGGCCTTTGGTCACGCCTGTGCCCAGTTGAAGAATGGTGCGCGCGCCGATGTTTTTCAGCGCTTGAGCATCAGTGTTGGCGCAGATGAATTCCACGCCTTCGATGTTGCTCTTGACCATGTGATTGACAGCGTTACCGCCACCACCGCCTACACCGATGACCTTGATTACCGGGCTTTGCGGGACGTTGTCTACGAGTTCGAACATTTTCTCTCTCCTTCCGCTCTCTAGTTAGTTTGCCTACTGCCTGCCGCTATTGTTTTGAAGCTTGAATCTTTGAAGCTTAAAAATTGCCCTGGACCCAACGCTTGATACGCTCAAGCACAGGAGCCTTGGGTTCGTCGCCGTAACTGCTGTTGCCGACAATCCCCGACAGCGAAATGCCATCGGATTGTTTCTGCAGCCCGTACAGCAACAGGCCTACGCCTGTGGAGTAGATCGGGTTGCGGACGACATCAGCGAGCCCTTTGACGCTATGCGGAACGCCCAGGCGCACCGGCATGTGGAAGATTTCCTCGGCAAGTTCCACCGCACCTTCCATTTTCGAGGTACCACCGGTCAGCACGATGCCGGCCGGGATCAGATCTTCATAACCACTGCGACGCAGTTCGGCCTGGATCAGGGTGAACAGCTCGTCATAACGAGGCTCAACCACTTCGGCCAGGGCCTGGCGCGACAGCTCGCGAGGTGGACGGTCGCCCACGCTCGGTACCTTGATGGTTTCGCCGGCGCCGGCCAGTTTGGCCAGGGCGCAGGCATAACGAATCTTGATTTCTTCGGCGTACTGGGTCGGTGTGCGCAGCGCCATGGCGATGTCGTTGGTCACCTGATCGCCCGCAATCGGGATCACCGCGGTGTGCCGGATCGCGCCTTCGGTGAAGATCGCGATATCAGTGGTGCCGCCGCCGATGTCCACCAGGCAGACGCCCAGCTCTTTCTCGTCATCGGTCAGGACCGAATAGGCCGAGGCCAGTTGCTCCAGAATGATGTCGTCGACTTCCAGACCGCAGCGACGCACACACTTTTCGATGTTCTGGGCGGCGTTCACTGCGCAGGTCACTACGTGGACCTTGGCTTCCAGACGTACGCCCGACATGCCCAGTGGCTCACGAACGCCTTCCTGGTTATCGATCACGTAGTCCTGGGGCAGCGTGTGCAGGACACGCTGGTCGGCAGGAATGGCAACGGCCTGGGCGGCGTCGAGTACACGCTCCAGATCCGCAGAGCTCACTTCACGGTCGCGGATCGCCACGATGCCGTGGGAGTTCAGGCTGCGGATGTGGTTGCCCGCGACGCCGACGAATGCCGAGTGAATACGGCAGCCAGCCATCAGCTGGGCCTCTTCGACAGCGCGCTGGATCGACTGAACGGTCGATTCGATGTTCACCACCACGCCCTTCTTCAGGCCGCGGGAGGGATGGGTACCGATACCCACGATTTCCAGCGAGCCATCGGCCGCGACTTCGCCTACCAGTGCCACCACCTTGGAGGTACCGATATCCAGCCCGACGATCATTTTGCCGCTTTGCACATTTGCCATGGTCCTGCCTCTTATCAATTCTTCGCGACGGCGGGTTTGTCCGACGTCGGCGCTGCCTGTTCACGCCAGCCAACCGCCAGGCCGTTGGCGTAACGCAGGTCGATGCGCGCAATATTCGTGATTTGGTCTTTAAGCGTTTTGTCGTAAATCGCGATGAAGCGGCGCATTTTTTCGACGAGATGGTCGCGTCCCAGCAACAACTCGATACCCGGCCCAGCACTACCGGCACCTGTTGTCAGGAACCAGCTGCCACGCTCGCGCAATTCCAGGCGCACGATGGAGAAGCCCATGGGGCGCAACATCTGACTCAACACCTGGTACTGCTGCATCACCTGCTGCTGGGCCCGCTGCGGGCCGAACAACTGGGGAAGATGTTCATAATTGGACAGTTCACGCGGCGTGAAAGCCTGCCCCTGGTTGTTCAGCAGCGACTCGTCACCCCAACGGGCAACGGGCAGCTGCTCTTCCAGGCGAATCACCACCTGGTCCGGCCACACACGTCTGACTTCGGCGTGTGCAATCCATGGCATCTGTTCAAGCTCGGTGCGCATGGCGGCCAGATCGATCTTGAAAAAGCTCGACGCCACGAACGGTGCAATCCGCTGCTGCACGGCCTGCTGACTGATGTAGCTCAGATCGCCCTGCACATTGATGCGGGTGATCGGGCGGTCGGCATACGGCATGATCCGCAGCGCCGCTTCGTACGTACCAAAACCCAGCACGACCAGCATCACCGGCCAGAACAGACGCTTCAGGAAACTGAAGTTCGGTTTTGGCATACGCGCAGACAGCGGCTCCTTGGCCACCATCCGGCTGGCGCCACGAGGCACCGGCTTGCGGTTCGGTGCAGGGGGCTGATGGCGTGCCGAAGCGTTCATGCCTTAAGCCCTCGCCTGAACGCTGTCGGCCAGAATCGCCAACACCAGTTGCTGAAAATTCAGACCCGCAGCACGCGCCGCCATCGGAACCAGGCTGTGATCGGTCATGCCCGGCACCGTATTGACTTCCAGCAGCCAGAACTTGCCTTGCGCGTCCTGCATGACATCCGTGCGCGCCCAGCCAGCAATGCCAATGGCTTCGCAGGCGCGTGCTGTCAGTTGTTTGAGTTCCTGCTCACGCTCGTCGCTCAACCCGCATGGAATCCGGTACTGGGTATCGGAAGCCAGGTACTTGGCGTCGTAGTCGTAAAAACTGTGGGGAGTGCCCAGGCCGATGACCGGGAGCACCTGGTCACGCAGAGAAGCCACAGTGAACTCCGGCCCCTGAATCCACTGCTCGACCAACACTTGCGAATCGTAGGTACTGGCGGCTTTCCAGGCGGCGATCAATTCGTCGACGCTGGTCACTTTAGCCATACCGATACTTGAGCCTTCATGGGCCGGTTTGACGATCAAAGGGAAGCCCAGTTCCGTCGCGGCAGAAATACAATCCTGCTCACTGACGAGTGCCGCGTGCAAAGGCGTTGCAAGGCCCAGACTCTGCCAAACCTGCTTGGTACGCAGCTTGTCCATCGCCAGAGCAGAAGCGAGTACGCCGCTGCCGGTATAGGGGATTTCCAGGCACTCCAGCAGCCCCTGCATGGTGCCGTCTTCGCCGCCGCGACCGTGCAGCACGATGAACGCACGGTCGATCTTTTCACTCACCAGTCGTTGCAGGAAATCGTCGCCCACGTCGATGCCGAACGCATCCACACCGGCAGCCTGCAGTGCCTCAAGCACTGCCTGTCCGGATTTCAGGGACACTTCCCGCTCGGCACTCTTGCCGCCAAAAAGCACGGCAACGCGGCCGAAGCTTTTCGGCTCGAGTGTCGAGCGCAGGGAAGACGGGGCGACGGCTGTCATTTCAGCTTACCTTCGGTTGAAGCCACTTTTGCGCCGACGAACAGCGGACTCTTGAGCAATTGCGGAGCCAGACCACCAATGTCGCCCGCGCCCTGGCACAGCAGGATGTCGCCGGCGCGCAGCAGCGGTTTGACCAGCGGTGCCAGCTCAACGCCACGCTCGATGTAGATCGGATCAAGCTGACCACGCTGACGAATGCTGTGGCACAGGTTACGGCTGTCCGCACCGGGGATCGGTTCTTCACCGGCCGGGTAGACTTCCATCAGCAACAGCACATTGGCATCGGCCAGCACCTGCACGAAATCGTCGTACAGATCACGGGTCCGGCTGAAACGGTGCGGCTGGTAAACCATGACCAGACGACGATCCGGCCAGCCACCGCGCACAGCATTGATCACCGCAGCGACTTCACGCGGGTGGTGACCGTAGTCGTCGACCAGCATCACGTTGCCGCCTTCGACCGGCAGTTCGCCATACACCTGGAAGCGACGGCCCACACCCTGAAAGCCCGACAGGCCCTGAACGATGGCCTCGTCACTGACGCCTTCGTCGGTCGCGATTGCAATGGTCGCCAGCGAGTTGAGCACGTTGTGATTGCCCGGCATGTTCACGGACACATCCAGCGGCTCGCGGTCGCGACGCAGCACGGTAAAGAACGTCAGCATGCCGTCCTGGCGCACGTTGATTGCACGCACATCGGCTTCTTCGCTGAAACCGTAGGTCAGGATCGGACGCTTGACCTGCGGCAGGATTTCACGGACCACAGGATCATCAATGCACATCACTGCCAGCCCATAGAACGGCAGGTTGTGCAGGAATTCGACGAAGGTTTTCTTCAGCTTGTTGAAGTCGCCTTCGTAGGTCGCCATGTGATCGGCGTCGATATTGGTGACCACAGCGACCAGCGGCTGCAGGTGCAGGAAGCTGGCATCGCTTTCGTCGGCTTCGGCGATCAGATAGCGGCTGGTGCCCAGCTGGGCATTGGTGCCCGCAGCGTTCAGACGACCACCGATCACGAACGTCGGGTCGAGGCCACCGGCCGCGAACACCGAAGCGATCAGGCTGGTGGTGGTGGTCTTGCCGTGGGTACCGGCCACCGCGATGCCGTGGCGATAGCGCATCAGCTCGGCCAGCATCTCGGCGCGTGGCACAACCGGAATACGACGTTCCAGCGCGGTAGCCACTTCCGGGTTGGAGGTATTGACCGCACTGGACACAACCAGCACATCGGCACCCATGGTGTTCTCGGCACGATGGCCGAGGAAAATCTGCGCGCCGAACGATTCGAGACGCTCGGTCACCGGGGAACTCTTGAGGTCGGAACCCGACACTTCGTAGCCCAGGTTCAACAGAACCTCGGCAATGCCGCACATGCCGACACCGCCGATACCGACGAAGTGGATGCGACGGATGCGGCGCATTTCGGGTTGCGGCATGGCGCGCTGATTCTCAACCATTGACCACCTCCACACAGACATCGACCACGGTATTGGTTGCATCGGGCTTGGCCAGGCGACGTGCCGTGCGGGCCATGCTGTTCAATTGTTCGGGTTGCATCAAAACCTCTTTCAGGCGTGCAGCCATCTCGGCTACGCCAGTTGTCGCTTGCGGCATGACAAAGGCTGCGCCTTCGCGGGCCAGATAGTCAGCGTTACGGGACTGATGGTCATCGATCGCATGGGGCAACGGGATCAGCAGCGACGGCAGGCCTGCGGCCGCCAGTTCGCTGATGGTCAGTGCGCCTGCGCGGCAGACCACCAGATCGGCCCAGCTGTACGCTTGAGCCATGTTCTGGATGAACGGCGCCACTTGCGCCTCGACGCCCACGTTGCGATAACGCTCGGCGGTGATTTCGTCGTGATTCTTGCCCGCCTGATGGAACACTTCAGGACGGATATCCACAGGCAGTTGCGCCAGCGCTTCAGGTAGCAATTTGTTCAGCGGCTCGGCACCCAGGCTGCCGCCCAGCACCAACAGGCGTGCCTTGCGACCGGCCAGGGCCTGACGCGGCGTTTCAAGAAACAGCTCGACACGCACCGGATTGCCGGTCGTGCGGCGTTTACTCGAGGCCGCGAAGGTGTCCGGGAACGCCTCGCACACTCGGCTGGCGAACGACGCGAGACTGCGGTTGGCAGTACCGGCAACAGCGTTCTGCTCATGAATGATCAACGGCACGCCTGCCAGCTTCGCGGCAAGACCACCGGGACCGGTGACATAGCCACCGAAGCCGACCACGCACACAGGCTTGAGCTCACGCACCACCTTGCGGGCCTGCATCAACGCTTTGAGCAACATCAGCGGCGCCTTGAGCAGGGACAAACGTCCCTTGCCACGCAAGCCAGTGACATTGATCAGGTGCAGGGTCAGCCCTGCCTGAGGCACGAGTTCGTTCTCGATGCCACGCGGGGTGCCCAGCCAGTGAACCTTGTAGCCGCGCGACTGGAATTCGCGAGCGCAGGCCAGCGCCGGGAACACATGCCCGCCGGTGCCGCCCGCCATGATCAGCACGTTAGCGTCCATGAGGCGTCTCCTCGGCGAAGTCGCTCTCTTTGAACTCGGCTTCTTCACTGCCCATGTTGTTGCGCGATTCCCATTCGATGCGCAGCAGCAGCCCAAGGCTGGCACAGCAGATCACCAACGAGCTGCCGCCGTAACTCAGGAACGGCAAGGTCAGCCCCTTGGTCGGCAACAGACCGACGTTCACGCCGATGTTGATCAGGAACTGACCGATCCACAGGAAAGAAAGACCGTAGGCAACGTAGGCACCGAAGAACTGTTTGGCCCTTTCTGCCCACATACCGATGTACATGCCACGAATACTGACGAACAGGAACAGCGCAACCGTGAGCAACGAACCCACGACACCCAGTTCTTCAGCGAGCACAGAGAACACGAAGTCCGTATGCGCTTCCGGCAGATAGAATTGTTTCTGAACGCTGTTGCCCAGACCGACACCGAACCATTCGCCTCGACCGAAGGCGATGAGCGCCTGGGTCAACTGGTAGCCGGAACCGAACTGATCGGCCCACGGGTCGGTAAAGTTGGTCAGACGCGCCATCCGGTAAGGCTGGGCCTGAACCAGCACCACCACCGAGGCGACGGCCAGCACGACCATCAGCGAGAAGCGGAACAGCCCTACGCCGCCGAGGAACAGCATCGCGGCCGCAGCGCCCATCATCACGACGGTTGCACCGAAGTCAGGCTCCATCAGCAACAGGCCGGCCATGGGCAGCAGCACGATGAAAGGTTTGAAGAAGCCCATCCAGCTTTCGCGCACTTCCTGCTGACGACGAATCAGGTAACCGGCCAAAAAGATCACCACGAAGACCTTGGCGATCTCGGAAGGCTGCACGTTGAACGCGCCAAATCCGATCCAGCGCATGGACCCGTTGACCTCGCGCCCGATACCCGGCACCAGCACCATCAGCAGCAAGCCGAACGCGCCGAGCAGCATCAGCCAGCCCAGGCGCTGCCAAGTGGCGACCGGGATCATCATGGTCACACCACACGCGCCCAGACCGATCAACAGGTACACCAGATGACGGGTCATCATGTACAGCGTGTTGCCCGACTGCACGGCGGCGACTTCCGACGACGCGGAGGTGATCATCACCAGACCGAGGCCCAGCAAGGCAAGGCAACCGACCAGCATCGGGAAGTCGAGGTCGATGCCCCGTCCGCTGATCAGGGGCGATGGATACGGCTTGATCACACCGAAGATCATGACAAGCACTCCACTGCCTGCGCGAACACTCGTCCGCGCTCTTCATAATTCTTGAACATGTCCAGACTGGCGCAGGCCGGGGACAGCAGAACGGCATCGCCGTCCTGAGCCAGTCCGGCACTGCGTTCGACGGCAGCCTGCAGCGTGTCGACATGCACCAGCGGTGCAGCGTCGCCCAATGCCTGAGCGAGTCGTTCGGCATCACGCCCCAACAACACGACGCTGCGGCAATGCGCGGCAACCGCAGCACGCAAACCGCTGAAATCGGCGCCCTTGCCGTCGCCACCGGCGATCAGCACCAGCTTGCCGGGAATGTCGGCACCCAGGCCTTCGATTGCAGCCAGTGCGGCGCCCACGTTGGTGGCCTTGGAGTCGTTGTAATAATGAACGCCGTTCAGCTCCCGGACCCACTGACAGCGGTGCTCGAGACCCGAGAACTCACGCAGCGCCGAAAGCATGGCATCGAATGGCAGGCCGACCGCATGGCCAAGCGCCAGAGCGGCAAGCGCGTTTGCATGGTTGTGCGCGCCGCGCATTTTCAGATCGCGAACCGGCATCAGGTTTTCGAACTGGAAGGCCAGATACTTTTCGCCGTTCTCTTCGCGCAGGCCAAAGCCATGGAAGTCAGGCTTGTTCAAACCGAACGTCCAGCACGGTAAACCTTCGCCAATCAACGGTCGGGACAACGCATCCTGGCGGTTGACCACCACCTGCCGCGCGCCACGGAAGATCCGGTGCTTGGCAAGGTGGTAGGCAGGCAGACCGCTGTAACGGTCCATATGGTCTTCGCTGATGTTCAGCACGGTCGCCACTTCAGCGTTGAGCTGATCGGTGGTCTCCAGTTGAAAGCTGGACAGCTCCATCACGTACAACTCGACGTCATCACTGAGCAGATCAAGCGCCGGAGTACCCAGGTTGCCACCCACGGCGACGCGCTTGCCTGCCGCTGCTGCCATCTCGCCTACCAGTGTCGTCACAGTGCTTTTCGCATTGGAGCCGGTGATGGCAACAATCGGGGCCTTGGCGTAACGCGCGAACAGCTCGATATCGCCAGCCATCTTCACGCCACGCGCCTGCGCCTGCTGCAAGGCTGGCGTCGCGAGGGCAAGACCGGGGCTGACATAGACTTCGTCGGCACGGCAGAGGAACTCCACGTCCAGCTCGCCACAACGCACTTCCACCTGCGGGTAATCCCGGCGCAAGGTCGCCAGTTCCGGCGGATTCTCCCGCGTGTCGGCCACGGCAAAGGACACGCCCCGGTTCGCCAGGAAGCGAACCAGGGACATGCCGCTTTTGCCTAGACCCACGACAATGCGGAAGCGGTCGGAAACGATCAGGGACACTCGCTCTACCTCAGTTTCAGCGTGGCAAGGCCGATCAGCACGAGAATCACGGTGATAATCCAGAAACGGACGATCACGCGTGGCTCGGGCCAGCCTTTGAGTTCAAAGTGGTGGTGTATGGGCGCCATGCGGAAAACCCGGCGACCGGTCAGTTTGAAAGACGCAACCTGAATGACCACTGAAAGGGTTTCCATCACGAAGATGCCGCCCATGATGAACAGGACGATTTCCTGACGAACGATCACGGCCATGGTGCCCAGCGCAGCGCCCAGCGCCAGCGCGCCGACGTCGCCCATGAAGACCTGGGCCGGATAGGTGTTGAACCAGAGGAACCCCAGTCCCGCCCCGATCAGCGCCCCGGAGAACACAATCAGCTCACCCGCCCCCGGTACGTATGGGATCAGCAGGTATTCAGCGAATTTCACGTTGCCGGACAGGTAGCAGAAGATGCCCAGCGCGCCACCGACCATCACGGTCGGCATGATCGCCAGACCGTCCAGGCCGTCGGTGAGGTTCACCGCGTTGCTGGAGCCGACGATCACGAAATAGGTCAGCACCACGAAACCGATGCCCAGCGGGATACGGACGTCCTTGAGCATCGGTACGATCAGTGTGGTTTCGGTCGCCGACGGCGCGGTCGTATAAAGGAAGATCGCGGCGCAGAGGCCAAATACCGATTGCCAGAAATACTTCCAGCGACTCGGCAGACCACGGGAGTTCTTCTCGATCACCTTGCGGTAATCGTCGACCCAACCGATGGCACCGAACAGGAAGGTGACGAGCAGCACGACCCAGACATAGCGGTTGGTCAAATCAGCCCACAACAAGGTGCTGATGCCGATGGAAGAAAGAATCAGTGCGCCGCCCATGGTGGGCGTGCCCGATTTGGACAGGTGCGACTGCGGACCGTCGTTGCGCACGGACTGGCCGATCTGACGCATCTGCAAGGTGCGGATCATCCACGGGCCCAGGCACAGCGACAGCGTCAGCGCAGTGAGCACGCCAAGGATCCCGCGCAGCGACAGGTACTGAAAGACTGCGAAGCCTTTGTAGAACTGTTGTAAGAACTCAGCCAACAGCAGCAGCATCAATGTTTCTCCAGGCTAGAACCGCACAAAGCAGCCACGACGTTTTCCATCGCAGCGCTACGCGAGCCCTTGATCAATAAAGTGGTGTTTTTGTCTTGCTCAGCGCCCAGCGCTTCGATCAGCTCGGCCTGAGTGATGAAATGACGTGCGTGCGGGCCAAAGGCACTGACCGCATGGGTCATCAGCGGGCCGACGGCATACAGCGCCGAGACCTTGCCAGCCGCGTATGCGCCCACATCGTGGTGGCCCTGCTCGGCCCATTCGCCCAACTCGCCGATGTCGCCCAGCACCAGAACGGTCCGCCCTGCAAAGCTGGTCAGCAGATCAACGGCGGCATTCACAGAAGACGGATTGGCGTTGTAGGTGTCATCAATCACGCGCATGCCATTGCTGGCGATGTGCGGTACGGCGCGGCCCTTGACCGGCTGTACGTTGTTCAAGCCTTCGACGATGCCGTCCAGGCTGACGCCCAGCGCGCAGGCAGCGGCTGCGGCGGCCAGGGCGTTGGTCACGTTGTGCGTGCCCAGAAGATTCAGTTGTACCTGCGCGGAGCCTGACGGACTGTGCAGCGTGAAACCTGGGCAGCCACGATCGTCGCGAGTCAGATCACTGGCATGCAGATCTGCTGCTCCGTTGTTCAACGCAAACGTCAGGACCTTGCTGTCACCGGCACGTGCTTGCCAGATCGGGAACGCCTTATCGTCGAGATTCAGAACCGCCGTGCCGTTGACATCGAGACCTTCGATGATCTCGCCCTTGGCTTCGACAATGCGATCAGGGCCGCCGAACTCGCCGACATGGGCCGTGCCCGCATTGGTGAGAATGGCGACGTGCGGCTTGGTCAGGCTGACGGTGAAAGCGATTTCCCCGACACGCGACGCGCCCAGTTCAATGACTGCAGACGTATGCTCGGCGCCCAGTTCCAGCAGGGTCAACGGCACGCCCAGCTCATTGTTCAGGTTGCCACGGGTCGCTAGAACGGGGCCGCGCGTGCGCAGAATGCTGGCGAGCATTTCCTTGACCGTGGTTTTGCCGCTGGAACCGGTGACCGCCGCTACCGGACGATCAACAAACGCATTACGGTTCATCGCACCCAGTTGCGCCAGTGCCTTGCGGGTGTCCAGCACGACCAGTTGCGGCAGCTTCGAATCCGGCACTTCGCGCTCGACGAGCGCACCGACAGCGCCCTTGGCAGCGACTTGATCGAGGTATTCATGACCGTCGAAACGCGGACCGGTCAGTGCGATGAACAACTGACCCGGTACGATGGCGCGGCTGTCGGTGCTCACACCGTCAAAGCTGCAATCGTTGCCCACAATGCGTGCGTCGAGCGGTGCAACCAGTTCGTTGAAGGACAATGGCTTAAGCATGCGCAGGCTCCCATGCGGCCAACGCTTTGGCAGCTTCTTCCAGATCCGAGAATGCGTGACGCTGACCGTCGATTTCCTGATAGTCCTCATGCCCCTTGCCAGCCAGCACAACGACGTCGTCGGCCTTGGCACCGGCAATGAGTTGCGCGATGGCCTGACCGCGACCTTCAACGAACTTCACGTTATTCGCCGTGCTGAAACCGCCACGGATGTCATCGAAAATCTGCGACGGTGCTTCTGTACGAGGGTTGTCGTCGGTGACCAGAACACCGTCGGCCAGACGCTCGACGACCTCGGCCATCAGCGGTCGCTTGCCGCGATCGCGGTCGCCGCCACAGCCGAACAGGCACAGCAACTGGCCCTTCGCGTGCGGGCGCAAGGCTTCAAGCACTTTTTCCAGCGCATCCGGCGTGTGGGCGTAGTCGACTACCACCAGCGGCTTGTCGGCACCACCCAGACGCTGCATGCGACCGACCGGACCTTCCAGTTTTGGCAGTACCTTGAGAATTTCGTCCAGCGCGTAATCCAGACCGAGCAAGGCGCCGACCGCAGCCAGAACATTGCTCAGATTGAAGCGACCCAGCAGGCTGCTGCGCAGGAAATGTTGACCTTGCGGGGTCACCAATGTGGCGCGCACACCATCGTCGTCGAACTTTGCGTCGCGGCAATACAGATAAGCCGAGCTGTCCAGCAGGCTGTAGGTAATCAGCCGTGACTCCTGCTTTTCTGCCGCCAGCGCGCGACCGAATTCGTCATCCAGATTGATGACCCGGCAACTCAGATCAGGCCAGGCAAACAGCTTCGCCTTGGCCGCGCCATACGCTTCCATGGTGCCGTGGTAGTCAAGGTGGTCACGGGACAGGTTGGTCAGCACCGCCACATCGAAGGCCAGCGCAGTCGCACGACCCTGATCGAGACCATGGGAAGACACTTCCATCGCAACAGCGCGAGCACCGGCCTTTCTCAGGTCAGTGAGCGTGGCCTGAACCGCAATCGGGTCTGGCGTGGTATGACGTCCGCTCTGCAGCGCGCCATAAAAGCCGGTGCCCAGCGTGCCGACGATGCCGCAATGCTGACCCAGCAGATCGAGCGCCTGGGCAACCAGCTGAGTAACGCTGGTCTTGCCGTTGGTGCCGGTTACGCCGACCAGATTCAGGCTGCGGCTCGAATCGCCATAGAAACGTCCTGCGATGGCAGACAGCTGCGCCGCCAGGCCCTTGACCGGAATTAATGGCACGTCGGTGATTGGCAACACGGTCGAGCCTTCGGCTTCATAGGCAACGGCGGCTGCGCCACGCTTGAGCGCGTCGGCGATGTGCGCACGCCCATCGACCTTGAGGCCAGGGATTGCCAGAAACAGATCGCCCGGACGCACGTTGCGGCTGTCCAGCGTCAACTCGCGAATCAATGCATCGCGGTCGGTGTGAGCGAAAAGCTTGCTCAGATTAAAAGCCATCAACCACGCCCTCCTTTGACGACTGCCGGGGCAGTGTTGACCTGCTCAGGTGCGAGGTTGTCCGGAGAAACGTTCATCAAACGCAACGTGCCGGACATGACCTTGCTGAATACCGGGGCCGAAACCAGGCCGCCGTAGTAACCGCCCTTGCTCGGCTCGTCGATCACCACAACGATGGCGTAGCGAGGGTTGCTCATCGGACCGAATCCGGCGAACAGCGAACGGTAGGAATTCTCGGCGTAACCCTTGGTGCCGATGGACGTCTTGCGTGCCGTGCCGCTCTTGCCGCCGACGTGATAGGACGGCACACGAGCGCGATAGACGCCGCGCGGGTCTTCGATCACCTGTTGCAACATGCCTTGCAGCGTCTTGGCGGTCGCTTCCGGAATCGCTTGAACCGCTGTCGGCGCTGCATCACTTTTCAGAATGGTCAACGGCACGATGCGGCCGTTGTTGGCCAGCGCGCCATAGGCGTGCACCAGCTGCAACGCGGTGACCGACAGGCCGTAGCCGTAGGACAGCGTGGCGGTTTCAGCCTTGCGCCATTCGCGATAGTTCGGCAGGTTCCCTACACGTTCGCCCGGGAAACCCAGGCCGGTGTACTGACCAAAGCCGACGCGCTGCATCGCACGGAAAATCGATTCGCCGCCCACATCGAACGCGACCTTGCTCATGCCGACGTTACTGGAGTTGATCAGGATGCCGGTGAGGTCAAGCACCGGACCTTCCGTCTTGGTCACGTCGCGGATGGTGTATTTACCGATCTGCAGCGTGCCCGGATACACCTCGACCTTGTCGGTCGGTTTCCAGCGACCGCTGTCCAGTGCGGCCGTCATCGAAATAGGCTTCATGGTCGAACCCGGCTCGAACACGTCGATGATCGCCCGGTTGCGCATGGCGGCCGGCACCATGGTGCGGCGGTTGTTCGGGTTGTAGGTCGGCTGGTTGACCATCGCCAGCACTTCGCCGGTCTTGACGTCCATGATCACCAGACTGCCTGCCTTGGCCTCGTTTTCGACGATGGCATTGCGCAGTTCACGGGTCGCCAGATATTGCAGACGCAGGTCAATAGACAAAGCCAAGGTCTTGCCGGCCTTGGCGTTCTTGGTCACCTGTACGTCCTTGATCAGTCGGCCTCGCCGGTCCTTGATGACCTGCCGCTTGCCGGGCACTCCGGCAAGCCAGTCGTCATAAGCCAGTTCGACCCCTTCGCGGCCATGATCGTCCAGGTCGGTAAAGCCGACCATGTGGGCGGTCACATCGCCTGCGGGGTAGAAACGACGAAATTCCTCGATGCCATAGACACCGGGGACTTTGAGATCAAGCACCGACTGACCCTGTTCAGGTGTCAGGCCGCGGACCAGATAAATGAATTCCTTGGTGGCCTGGGAATCGAGGCGCTCGGTCAGTGCCTTGAGGTCCTGCCCCATGGCAGCAGCAAGCATCGGCCACTTGGACTTGTCCTGCTGCATTTCGCGCGGGTTGGCCCACAGCGTAGTGACAGGCGTACTGACAGCCAGAGGCTCGCCGTTACGGTCGGTGATCAGACCACGGTGAGCCGGAATGGGGATGTGACGAAGGCTGCGCGCATCGCCCTGTTCCTTCAGGAACGTATGGTCGATGACCTGCAGATCGACGATGCGCCAGCAGATGGCGAGCACCAGGCTGACCAGTAATCCCACGACAACCCGAAAACGCCACGGGTAAAGTGCGCCGTCAAGCTTCATCATGGCGCCACCATCCGTACTTCGGCCGCATTGGGAATGCGCATTTTCAATTGTTCGGTCGCCAACTGCTCGATACGGCTGTGGGCTGTCCAGGTGCTTTGTTCAAGGATGAGGCGGCCCCACTCGGCCTGTGCCTTGTCGCGCACGCTCATTTCCGAATACAGCGAGTTGAGCAATTGACGGTTCAAATGCGCGCTATAGGAAACGCCAATCGCCGAAACGAGGACGGCGATGAACAGCAGCAGCATAATGAAGCTGCCACCGGGCAAGGGTTTCAGGAAAAGACGGCTCACCTGAGCTTCTCCGCTACGCGCATGACAGCACTGCGCGAGCGTGGATTGGCTTTGGTTTCGGTGTCCGATGCAAATTGGGCCTTGCCGTGAATGCGGATCTTCGGCTCGAACGCCTTGTACTGGATCGGCAGGTTGCGTGGCATGTTATCGGCTTCGCCCTTGGCGAGCTTGCGCATGAACAGTTTGACGATGCGGTCTTCCAGCGAGTGAAAGCTGATGACCACCAGACGGCCGCCGATTTCCAGTGCGTCCAGCGCAGCGTCGA
>Ga0265798_10000945_pt1 | contig 46563 bp, 52 predicted proteins | sample P3T30metagenome_FD_192430 | JGI IMG/M metagenome (GOLD analysis project Ga0265798, IMG submission 192430) | Plant litter microbial communities from East Loma Ridge, Irvine, California - P3 T30 | ecosystem: Environmental > Terrestrial > Plant litter > Unclassified | place: USA: California...
GCGGCGGGCGAAGGCTCGTTGCTCACGCGCACCATGCTACGAGCGCCGCGCGAACCGCCGGACACGAGCGGATGCGCCCGCGGCGACCGAGCGCCCCTCGCCGCCCACGCCCGTCGAGCGGATGCGCCTGCCGTTACCGCAGCGCCGCCACCGCCTGCAGCGCCAGCACCGCCCACGCCCCGGCGAGCAGGAACGGACCGAAGGCGATCGCCTGCCCGCGCCGCAGCCTCCGCGCCACGAGCCCCGCGATGCTCACCGCCCCGCCGCCGAGCAGCGCGAGCAGCAGCGCCAGCAGCAGGGGCTCGACGCCGAGCGACCCGAGCGTCAGCGCCAGCGCCGCGCCCAGCTTGGCGTCGCCCATGCCGAGCCCGCCGACGAGGCTCAGCACCAGGAGAACGGCACCGGTGCCGAGACCGGCGAGCAGCGGCGTCCCGTCGCCGAGCGCACCCGCGGCGAGCGCCGCGAGCAGCGCGAGGGCCAGGTTCGGCAGCACGAGCCGGTTGGGCAGCCGGTGCTCGCGCACGTCGGCGAACCAGAGCAGCGGCGTCACGGCGGCGAGGTGCAGCGCGGGCACGAGCGCCGCCCGCTCCCCCAGGGCCAGGACCGCGACGCCTGCGAGCAGGGCGGAGGCGACCGTGACGATCGCGGTGGCCGGCGCGCGCATCCGCTCGCCCGCCTCCTGCCGGAAAGCCCCGCGCCGCGAGCGCGACGGCGGCGCGATCGAGGCTGCGGGCGTTGCGTCCATGCCGCGACGCTAGCCGCGCCGCCGTTCCGTGCCCCGCGCCTTCCACAACCGCGGCGGAGACGCGGGACGCCCTCCGCAGCGGCTGCGGAGGGCGTCCCGGATCGTGCCGGGCGTCAGGCCGGCTCGTTGCCCTCCAGCAGCCCGGTGACCAGCGCGGCGATCGCGCTGCGCTCCGAGCGGGTGAGCGTCACGTGGCCGAAGAGCGAGTGCCCCTTGAGCGTCTCGATCACGCTCGCGACGCCGTCGTGCCGGCCGACGCGCAGGTTGTCCCGCTGGGCGACGTCGTGGGTCAGCACGACGCGCGAGTTCTGGCCGATGCGCGAGAGCACCGTCAGCAGCACGTTGCGCTCGAGCGACTGCGCCTCGTCGACGATCACGAAGGCGTCGTGCAGCGAGCGGCCGCGGATGTGGGTGAGCGGCAGCACCTCGAGGATGCCGCGCTCGATGACCTCGTCGAGCACGTTGTCGCTCACCAGCGCGCCGAGGGTGTCGAACACCGCCTGCGCCCAGGGGTTCATCTTCTCCTGCGCGTCGCCGGGCAGGAAGCCGAGCTCCTGGCCGCCCACCGCGTAGAGCGGCCGGAAGACCATGATCTTCTTGTGCTGCTGCTGCTCGAGCACCGCCTCGAGCGCGGCGCAGAGCGCGAGCGCGCTCTTGCCCGTACCGGCGCTGCCGCCGAGCGAGACGATGCCGACCTCCTTGTCGAGCAGCAGGTCGATGGCGAGCCGCTGCTCGGCGCTGCGGCCGCGCAGGCCGAAGACCTCGCGGTCGCCGCGCACCAGGCTCATCCGGCCCGGCGAGGTGACGCGGGCGAGCGCGGATCCGCGGTCCGACTGCACGACGAGCCCGGTGTTGATCGGGAAGCTCTCGCCCTCGGGCAGCGGCAGCGCGTCGCGCTCGTAGAAGTCGGCCATGCGCTCGGCGCTGAGGTGCACCTCGCCGAGCCCCGTCCATCCGCTCTCCACGGCCAGCTCGGCGCGGTACTCCTCGGCGGCGAGGCCGATCGAGGAGGCCTTGACGCGCAGCGGCAGGTCCTTCGAGACGACCGTGACGGCGAAGCCCTCGTTCGCGAGGTTCATCGCGACGGCGAGGATGCGGCTGTCGTTGTCGTTCAGCTGCAGACCGCTCGGCAGCACCTTCATGTTGGAGTGGTTGAGCTCCACCCGCAGGCTGCCGCCGTCGCCCACCTCGATGGGGGCGTCGAGCCGGCCGTGCTGCACGCGCAGCTCGTCGAGCAGCCGCAGGGCCTGGCGGGCGAAGTAGCCGATCTCGGGATCGTGGCGCTTGGCCTCGAGCTCCGTGACGACGATGACGGGCAGCACCACCGAGTGCTCCGCGAAGCGGAAGATCGCTCGCGGATCGGAGAGCAGCACCGAGGTGTCGAGCACGTAGGTGCGCTCCGCGGTCTGGGCCTCGACGGGGCTCGAGGCCCCGCCGATCTCCTGGGTGTGGATCGTGGTGGTGGACTTCTCGAGCTCGGGCACAACCGCTCCCTTCCCGGGAGCGGAGTCCGCACCCGGAACCGGTCATCTCGACGACCACGGGCGTATCGAGGACGAACTTGCATGGCCGTCTCGATCAGGCACCCTGCCTGATGGAGGTGACGTTACGCCTCCGGGCCCCCGTCGACGGCCGCCGACGCGCGTCCGATCGTTACGAGCGGATGAATTCCCGCTGGACGCCCGCTCGGTGCCCCGCGTCCGCTGGGCGGAGGCGGCTCAGCGGCCGGCGATCGAGAGCGACGACGCGTATCCGCGCAGCGCATCCCGCATCATGCCGAAGGTCTGCTCGTCGGTGCTGACGTGCGCCGAGAGCCGCACCCGCCCGTCGCGCACGGTGGCCGAGACGCCCTGGTTGTGCAGCGCCGCGGTGAGCGCGGCGAGGCGCTCGGTGCCCGGTTCGAGCACCACGATGCCGGCGCGCTCCAGCTCGCTGCGCGGCGAGACGACCGGCACGCCGAACTCGTCGGCGAGGGCGATCAGCCGGGCGGAGCGCTCGAGCACCGCGGCCTGCACGGCGGGCACCCCGACGTCGGCGAGGGACTCGAGCACGGCCGCGAGCCGCGCCTGGGCGATCGGATCGGGGGTGCTCACCTGGTACGCGGCGGCCCCGCGCGGCGTGACGGCGAGGTCCTGGCCGAACTCGTACTCGAGACGGTTGTAGCCGGAGAAGACCGGATGCAGCTGGTCGAGCGCGCGCTCGCTGAGCGCGAGCAGCCCGGTGCCGTGGCCGGCCCGCAGCCACTTGCGCCCGCCCGTGGCCACCACGTCGGCCAGCTCGTAGGGCGCGTCGACGACGCCGAAGCCCTGCACCGCGTCGAGCACCAGCAGGCGGTCGCCGATCACCTGGCGCACGCCCTCGACATCGGTGACGGCGCCGGTGCGGTAGTCGACGAGGCTCACGACGACCGCGCGGGTCGTGCTGGTGAGCTGCTCGCGGATGGTGCCGGGGGTGATCTGCCCGTACTGCTCGGCGATCCACAGCGGCACGATGCCGCCCAGGTGCTCGGCGGCGCGGGCGATCGCGATCCGCACGCTCGGGAACTCCCCCGCGCCCAGCGCGACACCTCCGGTGAAGCCGAAGAGCGCGTGCATGAGTCCGGCGGTGGTGCTCGGCTGGAAGCTGATCTGATCGGGCGCGAAGCCGGTGAGCGCGGCAGCGGCCCGGCGCACGCGGGCGTCCTGGTCGTTCAGGGCGGCGAGGCTGCCGTGCCGTCCGCGGCGCAGCAGCTCGTCCCATCCGCTCTGCTCGGCGACGGCCGCAGCGGCGAGCGGGCCGAAGCTCGCGAAGTCCAGGTAGCCGGGGTCCTCGTCGAAGGCGGCCGAGTACTCCTCGATCGTCGTCATGCTGCGAGTCTCCCACGCCCGCCAGGGGAGGAGCCGGGACGGATGCTGGGCGCGATCAGCCGCCGAAGCGCCGGTTGCGCCGGGCGAAGTCGCGCAGCGCGCGCAGGAAGTCGACCTCGCGCATGTCGGGTCCGAGCGCCTCCATGAAGTAGAACTCGCTGTGCGCGCTCTGCCAGAGCATGAAGTCGCTGAGCCGCTGCTCGCCGGAGGTGCGGATCACGAGGTCGGGGTCGGGCTGGCCGCCCGTGTAGAGGTGCTCGCCGATGAGCTCGGGGGTCAGCCGCTCGGCCAGGTCCTCGAGGCTGCCGCCCTCGCGGCCGTGGTGGTCGACGATCGCCCGCATCGCGTCGACGATCTCGCGGCGCCCGCCGTAGCCGACGGCGAGGTTCACGTGCAGGCCCGTATTGCCGGCGGTGCGTGCCGCCCCGGCCTCGAGGGCCAGGGCCAGGGGCTCGGGCAGGCCCTCGGTCGAGCCGACGTGCTGCACGCGCCAGCCGCGCACGTGCGAGAGCTCCTCGGCCAGGTCGGCGATGATCTCGCAGAGCTCGCCGAGCTCGGCGCTCTCGCGGGAGGAGAGGTTGTCGACCGAGAGCAGGTACAGGGTGACCACGTTGACGTCGAGCTCCTCGCACCACTCGAGGAACTCGCGCATCTTGGCGGCGCCGGCGCGGTGGCCGTGCGCGGCCGTCTCGAGGGCCTGCAGACGGGCCCAGCGGCGGTTGCCGTCGATGATCATGGCGACGTGATGCGGCCGCTCCTGACCGGTGAGCATCCGGCGCAGTCGGCGCAGGTAGAGCCCGTAGAGGAGCCCTCTGAATCCGGGATCGCGGCGGTTCGGCACGGGCTCACGCTAGTCCATCGACCGCCCAGCCGAGGCGCTTCGGCGCTCCCGTACACTGACGCCATGTCCAGGCCCGACGACGCCCCATCCGCTCAGCGCGCGGAGGGCGAGCCGGCCGCGGATCTGCCCCATCTGCCGCTGCTCGACGAGGCGCTCTCCGCCCCGCAGCAGGAGGTCAAGCCCACCTGGCGAGGCTGGCTGCACGCCGGCACCTTCCCGGTCTCGATCGTCGCCGGCATCGTGCTCATCTGCCTCGCGGACGGCACGGCGGCGAAGCTGGCGTCGGCGGTCTTCATGGCCACCTCGATGCTGCTCTTCGGCATCTCGGCGCTCTACCACCGCATCGATTGGAAGCCGAAGACGAAGCAGCTCTTCCGCCGCCTCGACCACTCGAACATCTTCCTGCTCATCGCCGGCACCTACACGCCGCTCGGCGTGCTGGCGCTGCCGCCGGAGAAGGGCGGCCTGCTGCTCGCGCTCGTCTGGGCGGGCGCGGCGCTCGGCATCGGCTTCCGCATCTTCTGGACCGGCGCCCCGCGCTGGCTCTACACGCCGCTGTACGTGCTGCTCGGCTGGGCTGCCGTCATGTACATGGGCGACCTCTTCGCGGCGAACCCGGCCACCATGGTGCTCGTCATCGTGGGCGGCCTGATGTACACGACCGGCGCGGTGTTCTACGGCTTCAAGCGGCCCAACCCGGTGCCGGGTGTGTTCGGCTTCCACGAGCTGTTCCACACCGCTACGGTGCTGGCGTTCCTCTGCCACTGGACCGCGATCCTGCTCATCGCGATCGAGCCGGCCTACAACGGCGGCTGACCGCCGCCTCGCGAGAGGCGCGCGGGCCGAGCGGATGCGCGGCGCGGCTGAGCCGCATCCGCTCGCTCCCCTGCGCGCTCAGTCCTGCCGGTCGCCCTGCGGCGCGTCGCCCTCGGCGGCCGCCTCGGCCTCGAGCCGCAGGCGCACCTCCTCGCGGTAGCGCACGCGCCGGATGCGGCGCACCATGCTGACCGCGAGCAGCACGACGGCCGCGGCGAGGAGGAAGATCGCGAAGAAGCCCTGCACGCCCGGGGTGACGGTGTTCTCGTCGAAGCCGGGGCTCGTGGTCGGGGTGGGCAGAGCCGCGAGGACGGCGAGGGGGTGCATGCGGCGGGCTCCGGGGGTGGGGGTCGTACACTGGGGGCTCAACCCTAACCCCCGAGGATGCACCGTGACCGAGGCGAGCCCGACGCTCGAGAGCCGCTACGGCCGCACCCCTCAGGATCGCCGCCGCAACCGCCTGTTCGGCTTCGGCGTCGGCGGTGCGATCATCCTCGCCGCGCTGGTCTGGGTGATCTGGGTCGCCTTCGACGGCACCGCGCCGACGATGGAGGTGCGCGACATCGCGCACTCCTCGACCGACCGCGAGTCGTCGGTCACCTACGAGCTCTCGCTCGCGCCCGGCACCGAGGCCTCCTGCGCGGTGCAGGCGCTCGACGAACGGCACGGCATCGTGGGCTGGAAGGTCGTCGACGTGCCCGCCTCCGAGCAGTACACGCGGGTGCTGCAGGAGACCGTGCGCACCACCGCGCCGGCGAACACGGCCTTGATCTACAAGTGCTGGCTGCCGTAGCCTGAAGGATCAACCCGCGGGCCGGTCGGATTCGACCGGTCCTCTTCTTTGGTCAGCGCGCATCGCCGTCGAGGCAGAGCCCGCTGTGAGGAGCATCACCATGAGCAACGACAACGTCACCTGGCTCACCCAGGAGGCCTTCGACCGCCTGCAGGCCGAGCTCGACGAGCTGAGCGGCCCCGCACGCACCGAGATCACCAAGCGCATCGAGGCGGCCCGCGAGGAGGGCGACCTCAAGGAGAACAGTGGCTACCACGCCGCCAAGGACGAGCAGGGCAAGATGGAGGCCCGCATCCGCCAGCTCACCGTGCTGCTGCGCGACGCCACCGTCGGCGAGGCGCCCGCGAGCAACGGCGTCGCCGGCGTCGGCAACCTCATCACCGCCCGCATCGCCGGTGACGAGAGCACCTTCCTGCTCGGCAGTCGCGAGATCGCGGACGGCGACCTGCAGGTCTTCAGCGAGCAGAGCCCGCTCGGCCAGGCGATCCTCGGCGTCAAGGAGGGCGACAGCACCAGCTACACCGCCCCCAACGGCAAGCAGATCTCCGTCGAGGTCGTGAAGGTCGCCACCTACACGCCCTGACGCGCGCACGAACGACGAGAGGGCCGGATGCGATCGCATCCGGCCCTCTCCTCGTTCACGCGCTCAGAAGTCGAGTCGGGGCTCGTAGCCGGCGGCGCGCAGGTGCTCGAGCACCTCGTCCGCGTGGTCCGGTCCACGCGTCTCGATGTGCAGCTCCAGCTCGACCTGGCTGATCTGCAGGCCGTTGCCGTGGCGGGTGTGCAGCACCTCGACCACGTTCGCGTTCGCCTCCGCCACGATCTGGGCGGTGCGGGCGAGCTGGCCCGGGCGGTCGGGCAGCGGGATGCGCAGCTTGAGGTAGCGCTCGGTCGAGGCGAGCCCGTGGCTGATCACCCGGTTCATCATGAGCGGATCGATGTTGCCGCCGCTGAGGATCGCCACGGTCGTGCCCGCATTGCGCACCTGCCCGGTCAGCAGCGCTGCGACGCTCACGGCGCCGGCCGGCTCGACGACCTGCTTGGCGCGCTCGAGCAGCATGAGCAGGGCGCGAGCGGTGTCGTCGTCGCTGACCGTGACGACCTCGTCGACCGTCTCCTGCACGATCGCGAAGTTCAGCGCCCCCGGTCGGCTGACGGCGATGCCGTCCGCGATGGTCGGCGTCACCGGCACCTCCGTGAGAGCCCCGGCGGCGACGCTGACGGCGTAGGCGGGGGCGTTCGCCGCCTGCACGCCGATGACGCGCACGGTGCGGCCGAGGGTCGCGGCCTTCTGCTTGACGGCGCTCGCGACGCCGGAGATGAGGCCGCCGCCGCCGATCGGCACGACGAGGGTGTCGAGATCGGGCACCTGCTCGAGGATCTCGAGCCCGAGCGTGCCCTGCCCGGCCACCACGTCGTGGTGGTCGAAGGGGTGGATGAAGACGGCGCCGGTGGACTCGGCGAACTCGGCCGCCGCGCGCAGCGGCTCCTCGACCGTGTGACCGCGCAGGATCACGTCGGCGCCGTAGCCGCGGGTGGCCTGCAGCTTGGGCAGCGCGACACCGATCGGCATGAAGATCGTGGCCTTGATGCCGAGCTCGCGCGCGGCGAGCGCCACGCCCTGGGCGTGGTTGCCGGCCGAGGCCGCGACGACACCGCGGGCCTTCTCCTCGTCGCTGAGCCGCGACATGCGGTGGTACGCGCCGCGGATCTTGTACGAGCCGGTGCGCTGCAGGTTCTCGCACTTGAGCCAGACGGGCGAGCCGATCTGCTGCTCGAGGATGCGGGAGTGCTCGAGCGGCGTCGGCTGCACGACCGCGGCGACGACGGTGCGGGCGCGCTCGAAGGCCTCCAGGTCGGGACCGGTGAAGGCGGCAGGCGTGTTCTGCTCCGTGGGGTTCGGGGCGATGGTCATCGTGCTGCGGCTCCCTTGCTCATGAACGGCCCAGCTCGGGTCGGGTCTCGGCCGTCGGCGTCGGCAGCTCCGCCGACTGATGGCGCCATCGCCCGGATGCGATGTACGTGATCATGCTATTCAGCGCCGCCACGATCGGCACCGCGAACAGGGCCCCGGCGATGCCCGCGAGCATCGTGCCGGTCACCACGGCCAGCACGACGGCGAGCGGATGCACCTTCACCGCGTTGCCCATGATGAGCGGCTGCAGCACGTGCCCCTCGAGCTGCTGCACGCCGAGCACGATGATCAGCATGATCACCGCGGGCCACAGGCCCAGGTAGACGAGGGCGATGAACACCGCGAGCGCACCCGTGATGATGGCGCCGAAGAACGGGATGAACGAACCCAGGAACACGAGCACGGCGATGGGGATCGCGAGCGGCAGTCCGAGGATCGCGGCGCCGAGCCCGATGCCCACCGCGTCGACCGTCGCCACCAGGATCTGCGCGCGCACGAATCCGCTCACGCTCGTCCATCCGGCCCTCGTCGCACCGTGCACGGCGTCGCGGGCGCGGCGCGGGAAAAGGCGCACGAGCCAGTTGCCGATGTTGCGGCCGTCGTAGAGCACCAGCAGCAGGGTGAAGAGCGCGAGCAGCAGGCCGCTGAGGAAGGTCGTGAGGCCGGAGCCGAAGCTCACGACACCGCCGAGCAGGCTCTGCCAGTTGGCTTCGGCGTAGGCGCCGGCCTGATCGAGCAGCTCCTGGAACTGCTGCGAGGTGACGTGCAGCGGGGAGTCCAGCAGGAACTTCTGGAAGTCCGTGTAAGCAGTGAGCGAGCGATCGCGCAGATCCTCGGCCCCGCGCGACACCTGGGTGGCGACCAGGTAGCCGAGGCCGCCGACGACGGCGATGAGCGTGAGCGCCGCAGCGACGACGGCGAGAACGCGCGGAACCTTGCGCCGGTGCAGCCAGTCGACGAGGGGGTTCATCAACGCGGCGAGCAGCACGCCGACGAAGACCGGGATGACCACGGCCCGCAGCTGCATGACGAGGAACACCAGCACGCCGACGACGCCGAGCACCACGAGGATGCGCCACGACCATGCCCCGGCGACGCGCATGCCCGGTGTCACCAGATCGCCCTCGGGCGCCGCGGAGCGCGGATCCTGGGGCTGCTCGGAGGGGCGTCCACGACGCGGGAAGAGGCTCACGGCACCAGTGTAGGCAGCGGGCGAGGTCCTGACCCTGGGCGCGGGCAGCTCATCCGACACACAGCAGCGGGGTCGCCGTCGTCACGCCACCGGCACGGGTCGCACGCCCAGCGGGGCGAGCGCCTCAGCGCCGCCGTCCTCGGCCGTGAGCACCCAGATGCCCTTGTCGTGCACCGCGACCGAGTGCTCCCAGTGGGCGGCGAGCGAGCCGTCCTCGGTCGTGATCGTCCAGGCGTCGTCCTCGATCACCGTCTCGATCGTGCCGAGGGTCACCATCGGCTCGATCGCGATGACGAGACCGGGCTTCACCTCGGGGCCGCGCTGCTTCACGCGGTAGTTGAAGACCGGCGGGTCCTCGTGCATCGAGCGGCCGATGCCGTGACCGACGTAGTCCTCGAGGATGCCGTAGCGCACGCCGTCGCGCTCCTGCGAGCGGATGTAGTCCTCGATCGCCGCGCCGACCTCGCTCAGGTGCGCGGCCCGCGACAGCGCTGCGATGCCGTGCCAGAGCGACTGCTCGGTCACCCGGTTCAGCTCCCGGCCGGTGCGCAGGTCGGCACCGGGGTTCGGCACGACGACCGTCGCGGCGGAGTCGCCGTTCCAGCCGTCGACCTCGGCGCCGCAGTCGATCGAGACGACGTCACCGGGTTCGAGCACGCGACCGCCGGGCACGCCGTGCACGACCTCGTCGTTCACCGAGACGCAGAGCGTGTGGTGGTAGCCGGGCTCCTTCATGAAGTTCGGCACCCCGCCGGCGGCGCGGATGCTCGCCTCGGCGATCGCGTCGAGCTCCAGCGTCGTCGCGCCGGGCGCGACAGCGTCCAGAGCGGCGCGCAGCGCTCGCGCGGTCACCAGTCCGGGCTCGACCAGCTGGCGCAGCTGCGCCGGGCTCTTGTAGATCGAGCGGCGGAACGGCCTCATGCCGCGTCGCGCGGGCCGATCCCGCGAGTGGCGAGGCCGGCGGTGATCCGCTCGGTGACCTCGTCGATCTCGCCGATGCCGTCCACCTTCACGAGCAGCTCGCGGCCGCCGTAGACGTCCACCAGCGGAGCGGTCTGCTCGCGGTAGACGTCGAGGCGGTGGCGAACGACCTCCTCGGTGTCGTCGCTGCGGCCCTGCTCGAGGGCGCGCTTGCGCAGACGGCCGACGACCTCATCCGCATCCGCCGTGATCTCGACGACGGCCTCGAGGGCCGTGCCGTGCTCGGCGAGGAAGGCGTCGAGCTCGCGCACCTGGTCGGTGGTACGGGGGTAGCCGTCGAGCAGGAAGCCGTCCTTCGCGTCGTCCTCGGCGAGACGGTCGCGGATGAGGGCGTTCGTCAGCGAGTCGGGCACGTTGTCGCCCGCATCGATGAAGGCCTTCGCCTGCTGGCCGAGCTCGGTGCCGTTCTTGACGTTCGAGCGGAAGATGTCGCCGGTCGAGATCGCGGGGATGCCGAAGGCTTCCGCCAGGCGCACGGCCTGGGTGCCCTTGCCGGCGCCGGGGGGACCGATGAGGAGGAGACGGGTCAACGCAGGAGTCCTTCGTAGTGCCGCTGCTGGAGCTGCGAGTCGATCTGCTTGACCGTCTCGAGACCCACACCGACGATGATCAGGATGCTGGCGCCGCCGAACGGGAAGTTCTGGTTGGCCTGCACCGTGGCGAGGGCGATCAGCGGGATGAGCGCGACCAGACCCAGGTAGAGCGAGCCGGGCAGGGTGACCCGGGTCAGCACGTAGTCGAGGTACTCGGCCGTCGGGCGGCCGGCGCGGATGCCCGGGATGAAGCCGCCGTACTTCTTCATGTTGTCGGCGACCTCTTCGGGGTTGAAGGTGATCGCGACGTAGAAGTAGGTGAACCCGACGATGAGCAGGAAGTAGATGGCCATGTAGAGCGCGTTGTCGCCCGAGGCCAGGTTGCTCTGCACCCACGCGACCCAGGGCTCGACGTCCTCGCCCGGCGCCGGCTGGAAGAACTGGGTGACCAGCAGCGGCAGGTAGAGCAGCGAGGAGGCGAAGATGACGGGCACGACGCCGGCCATGTTGACCTTGATCGGGATGTAGGTGTTGTTGCCGCCGTAGGTGCGGCGGCCGACCATGCGCTTCGCGTACTGCACGGGCACGCGGCGCTGCGACTGCTCGACGAAGACGACCGCGCCGAGGATCACGATGCCGATGAGCAGCACGACGATGAAGACGTCGAGGCCGTTGGTCTGCTGGATGGTCCAGAGCGCCGTCGGGAACGTGGCGGAGATCGACGTGAAGATCAGCAGCGACATGCCGTTGCCGATGCCGCGCTCGGTGATGAGCTCGCCCATCCACATGATGAGGCCCGTGCCGGCGGTCATGGTGATCACCATGAGCAGGATCGCGTACCAGGCGTCGTCGGTGAGCAGGTTCTGGCACTCCACCACCGAGGCGGTCTGGAAGAGCTGGCCGCTGCGCGCGACGGTGATGAGGGTGGTCGACTGCAGGATCGCGAGACCGATGGTCAGGTAGCGCGTGTACTGCGTCAGCTTGCCCTGGCCGGTCTGGCCCTCCTTGTGGAGGTTCTCGAAGTGCGGGATGACCACGCGGAGCAGCTGGGTGATGATCGAGGCCGTGATGTACGGCATGATGCCCAGCGCGAAGACGGAGAGCTGCAGCAGTGCGCCGCCGCTGAAGAGGTTGACGAGCTCGTAGAGGCCCGAGGTGGTGCTGCTCTGGTCGAGGCAGGCCTCGACGTTGCCGTAGTCGACGAACGGCGCGGGGATGAACGATCCGAGCCGGAAGATCGCGATGATGCCGAGCGTGAAGCCGATCTTCCTGCGCAGGTCCGGTGTACGGAAGATGCGCGCGATGGCACGGAACACGGATTCCTCCAGGGGAGATCGTTTGATGACGAGCGAAAGGGCGGCCCCCAGTGATGGGGACCGCCCTCCGACGAATTACTTGACGGAGCCGCCCGCGGCGACGATCTTCTGCTCCGCAGAGCTCGAGACCTTGTCCACCGCGACGTTCAGCTTAACCGCAATCTCGCCCTGCCCGAGAACCTTGACCTTCTCGTTCTTGCGAACGGCGCCCTTGGCGACCAGATCGGCGATGGTGACATCGCCGCCCTGGGGGTACAGCTCCGCGAGCTTGTCCAGGTTCACGACCTGGAACTCGACGCGGAACGGGTTCTTGAAGCCGCGCAGCTTGGGGGTGCGCATGTGCAGCGGCATCTGCCCACCCTCGAAGCCGGCCTTGACCTGGTACCGGGCCTTCTGGCCCTTGGTGCCACGACCCGCGGTCTTACCCTTCGAGCCCTCACCACGACCGACGCGCGTGCGCGCCTTCTTCGAGCCCGCAGCGGGGCGCAGGTGGTGGGCCTTCAGGACCTGGATGCGGGGCTCCGCCTCGGCAGCCGGCTTCGCAGCGGCCTTCTTGGCGGGAGCGGCCTTCGTGCTCGACGTGGTCGAGGCAGCGGCCTTCTCGGCCGCCGGCTTCGCAGCGGCCTTTTTGGCGGGAGCCTTCTCCGCGGCGGGCTTCTCAGCCTTGGCGGCAGCGGGCTTCTTGGCCGCAGGCTTCTTGGCGGCAGCCTTCGGAGTCTCCTCCGCGGCCTTCTTGTCTTCAGCCATTAGTCAATCTCCTCGACCTTGACGAGGTGCGCGACCGTGTTGACGTAACCGCGGTTCTGGGCGTTGTCCTCCTTGACGACGGAGTCGCCAATTCGCTTGAGGCCCAGGCTCCGCAGCGTGTCACGCTGGTTCTGCTTCTCGCTGATAACGGACTTGGTCTGGGTCACCTTGAGGCGCGCGGCCATCAGGCACCTGCCTTCGCGTCGGCGGCGGCCTTGGCAGCCGCAGCCTCGGCACGCAGGAGACGAGCCGGCGCGACCTGGTCGAGGGCGAGGCCTCGACGCGAAGCGACGGCACGGGGCTCCTCGAGACCACGGAGGGCCTCGACGGTGGCGTGCACGATGTTGATGGTGTTCGACGAGCCGAGCGACTTGCTCAGCACGTCGTGGATGCCGGCGCACTCGAGCACGGCGCGCACGGGGCCACCGGCGATGACACCGGTACCCGCAGCGGCCGGGCGGAGGAGCACGACGCCGGCAGCGGCCTCACCCTGCACGGGGTGCGGGATGGTGCTGGCGATGCGGGGGACGCGGAAGAAGTTCTTCTTCGCCTCCTCGACGCCCTTCGAGATCGCGAGCGGCACCTCACGGGCCTTGCCGTAGCCGACGCCCACGAGTCCGTTGCCGTCACCGACGACGACGAGCGCGGTGAAGCTGAAGCGACGACCGCCCTTGACGACCTTCGACACGCGGTTGATGGTCACGACGCGCTCGAGGAACTGGCTCTCCTCGCGCTGGTTGCCACCACGGCCGCCACGGTCGTTGCGACCGCCGCGGTCGTTACGACCGCCACCGCTGTTGCCGCCGCGGCGTCCGCCGCGGTCGTCGGTCGACGGCTGGCTGGCAGCCGCGGTCTCGACGGGGGCCTCCTGCACGGTGGCCACCTCCTGCTGGTCCTTGTTGATCTCGCTCACAGGTCCAATCCACCCTCTCGAGCACCATCTGCGATCGCTGCGACGCGACCGGCGTACTTGTTGCCACCGCGGTCGAAGACGACAGCCGTGACGCCGGCGGCCTTGGCGCGCTCGGCGAGGAGCTCGCCGACCTTGCGGGCCTTGGCGGTCTTGTCGCCGTCGAAGGCGCGGAGGTCGGCCTCGAGCGTCGAAGCCGACGCCAGGGTGTGACCCTTGGTGTCGTCCACGATCTGCACGAAGACGTGGCGCGAGGAGCGGTTGACGACCAGGCGCGGACGCTCGGCCGAACCCGTGATCTTCTTGCGCAGGCGCAGGTGACGACGGCCACGGGCCGCCGACTTGCTCTTGCCCTTGATTCCGAACGCCATGGGTTACTTACCAGCCTTTCCGGCCTTGCGACGAACGATCTCGCCGGCGTAGCGCACGCCCTTGCCCTTGTACGGCTCGGGCTTGCGGATCTTGCGGATGTTCGCGGCGACCTCACCGACGGTCTGCTTGTCGATGCCCGAGACCGTGAGCTTGTTGTTGCCCTCGACCGCGAAGCTGATGCCGACCGGCGGCTCGATGTAGACGGGGTGCGAGAAGCCGAGCGCGAACTCGACGCCCGAGCCCTTGACGGCGACGCGGTAACCCGTGCCGACGACCTCGAGGCCCTTGGTGTAGCCCTGGGTGACGCCCACGATGTTGTTGCTGATGAGGGTGCGGGTCAGGCCGTGCAGCGAGCGCGATTCGCGCTCGTCGTCCGGACGGGTGACCAGAACCTGGTTCTCCTCGACGGCGACCTGGATCGGGCTCGCGACGTTCAGCACGAGCTCGCCCTTGGGGCCCTTCACGGAGACGGCGGAGCCGTCCACCGCGACGGTCACGCCGGCGGGGATGTCGATGGGAAGACGACCGATACGAGACATGTCAGGTCACCACACGTAGGCGAGGACTTCCCCACCTACGCCCTTCTCGACAGCCTGGCGGTCCGTGAGCAGACCGGAGGAGGTGGACAGGATCGCGACGCCGAGGCCGCCCAGGACCTGGGGGATCTCGGTCGACTTCGCGTAGACGCGGAGGCCGGGCTTCGAGACGCGCTTGATCCCGGCGAGCGAGCGCTCGCGGTTGGGGCCGTACTTCAGGTCGATCGTGAGGGTCTGGCCCACGCGAGCATCCTCGGTCTTCCAACCGGTGATGTAACCCTCCTTCTGGAGGATCTCCGCGATGTGGGTCTTGAGCTTGCTGCTCGGGAGCGACACAGTCTCGTGGTACGCCCGGTTGGCGTTGCGCAGACGGGTCAGCATGTCAGCGACCGGATCTGTCATCGTCATGATGAGTTATTTCCTATTCTCGCCCGGTTCCGACATCCGTTCCGCGAATGCCGGCCTGTGCGATCGGTGGGGGTGGGTTAGAGCTTATTCGGCCTTGAACGGGAAGCCGAACGCGCGGAGGAGCGCGCGGCCCTCATCGTCCGTCTTCGCGGTGGTCACGACCGTGATGTCGAAGCCGCGGACGCGGTCGATCTTGTCCTGGTCGATCTCGTGGAACACCGACTGCTCGGTGAGGCCGAAGGTGTAGTTGCCGTTGCCGTCGAACTGCTTCGGGCTGAGGCCGCGGAAGTCACGGATGCGCGGGAGCGCGAGCGTGACGAGGCGGTCCATGAACTCCCACGCGCGGTCACCGCGGAGGGTGACGTGCGCGCCGATGGCCTGACCCTCGCGGAGCTTGAACTGCGCGATGGACTTGCGGGCCAGGGTCACCTGGGGCTTCTGACCGGTGATCGCGACGAGGTCCTTGATGGCGCCGTCGATGATCTTGCTGTCACGGGCCGCCTCGCCGACACCGGTGTTCACGACGATCTTGACGAGTCGCGGAACCTGGTGCGGGTTGGTGAAGCCGAACTGCTCGGTGAGAGCAGCCGTGATCTCGCTGCGGTACTTCTGCTTGAGGCGCGGCTGGATCTTGCCAGCCGGCGCGGCAGTCGTGTCGGTCATCAGAGGTCCTTTCCGGACTTCTTGGCGTAGCGGATGCGGACGGTCTTCTTCACGCCGTCCTTCACCACGTCCTCGGTACGGAAGCCGACGCGGGTCGGCTTCTTGGTCTCGGGGTCGACGAGCGCGACGTTCGAGATGTGGATCGGGGCCTCGTGGGTCTCGATGCCACCGGTCTTGGCACCGCGCTGGGTCTGGCCGACCCGCACGTGCTTGGTGACGTAGTTGACGCCCTCGACGATGACGCGGTTGCGCTCGACCAGGACCTCGATGACGCGACCCTGCTTGCCCTTGTCGCCGCCGCGCGCCTGCGAGGCGCCGGTGATGACCTGGACGAGGTCGCCCTTCTTGATGTTCGCCATGGCTTACAGCACCTCCGGGGCGAGCGAGACGATCTTCATGAACTTCTTGTCGCGAAGCTCACGACCGACCGGTCCGAAGATGCGGGTGCCACGGGGGTCCCCATCGGTCTTCAGGATGACGGCGGCGTTCTCGTCGAACTTGATGTACGAGCCGTCGGGACGGCGCGTCTGCTTCTTGGTACGCACGATGACGGCCTTGACCACATCGCCCTTCTTGACGTTGCCGCCGGGGATCGCGTCCTTGACGGTGGCGACGATGATGTCGCCCAGACCCGCGTAGCGGCGGCCGGAGCCACCGAGGACGCGGATCGTCAGGAGCTCCTTGGCGCCGGTGTTATCGGCGACCTTGAGCCGGGATTCCTGCTGAATCACTTGTGCTCTCCTATTTCCTCAAGCAGACCGAGGTCTACTTGGCCTTCTCGAGGATCTCGACCAGGCGCCAGTTCTTGGAGGCGCTCAGCGGACGGGTCTCGCTGATGACCACGAGGTCGCCGATGCCGGCGGTGTTCAGCTCGTCGTGAGCCTTGACCTTCGACGTGCGGCGGATGACCTTGCCGTAGAGCGGGTGCTTCACGCGGTCCTCGACCTCGACGACGATGGTCTTGTCCATCTTGTCGCTGGTCACGTAGCCGCGACGCGTCTTGCGGTAACCGCGGGCGTCGGCGTCCTTGACGTCGTGCGCTGCGGACTCGTGTCCGGCAGTCTGCTTCGTCTCAGCCATTACTTCGCCTCCTCGGCAGTCTCGGTGGTCTCGGCCTCAGCGGCCTCGGCCTTCTTGGTGCTCTTCTTCGCCTTGGCCGGAGCCTTCTCGACGGGAGCGGGGGTGGCCCGGATGCCGAGCTCGCGCTCGCGGATCACCGTGTAGATGCGGGCGATGTCGCGCTTGACGGCGCGGAGACGGCCGTGGCTCTCGAGCTGGCCGGTGGCCGACTGGAAGCGCAGGTTGAACAGCTCTTCCTTGGCCTTCTTCAGCTCGTCGACGAGGCGCTCGTCCTCGAACGTGTCGAGCTCAACAGGAGCGAGCTCCTTCGATCCGATGGACATTACGCGTCACCGTCCTCACGCTTGATGATGCGTGCCTTGAGGGGCAGCTTGTGGATGGCGCGCGTGAGGGCTTCACGGGCCAGTTCTTCGTCGACACCGGCGACCTCGAAGAGGACGCGGCCCGGCTTGACGTTGGCGACCCACCACTCGGGCGAGCCCTTACCGGAACCCATGCGGGTCTCGGCGGGCTTCTTGGTGAGGGGGCGGTCCGGGTAGATGTTGATCCAGACCTTGCCGCCACGCTTGATGTGGCGGGTCATGGCGATACGAGCGGACTCGATCTGACGGTTGGTGACGTAGGCAGGGGTCAGCGCCTGGATGCCGTACTCGCCGAACGACACCTGGGTGCCGCCGGTGGCCTGGCCACTGCGCTTGGGGTGGTGCTGCTTACGGTGCTTGACGCGACGGGGGATCAGCATGATCAGGCCTCAGCTCCTGCTCCGACCGCCTCGGCACGGGGGCCGCGACGACGGTCGCCGCGCTCCGGGCGGGACGAACGCTGGTTCGCCTGCTCGCGCGCGAGTTCCTTGTTGGTGATGTCACCCTTGTAGATCCAGACCTTCACGCCGATGCGGCCGAAGGTGGTCTTCGCCTCGTAGAAGCCGTAGTCGATGTTCGCGCGAAGGGTGTGCAGCGGCACGCGACCCTCGCGGTAGAACTCCGAACGGCTCATCTCGGCGCCGCCGAGACGGCCGGAGACCTGGATGCGGACGCCCTTGGCGCCGGCGCGCTGCGCGCCCTGCAGGCCCTTGCGCATGGCGCGACGGAACGCGACACGGGCGGAGAGCTGCTCGGCGATGCCCTGCGCGACGAGCTGGGCCTCGGCCTCGGGGTTCTTGACCTCGAGGATGTTGAGCTGGATCGGCTTCTTGGTGAGCTTCTCGAGGTCGGCGCGGATGCGCTCGGCCTCGGCGCCGCGGCGGCCGATGACGATGCCCGGGCGGGCCGTGTGGATGTCCACGCGGACGCGGCCGAGCTGACGCTCGATCTCGATGCGGGCGACGCCGGCGCGGTCGAGGGTCGTCTTCAGCAGGTTGCGGATCTTGACGTCCTCGGACACGTAGTCCGCGTAACGCTGTCCGACCTTGGTGCTGTCCGAGAACCAACGCGACACGTGGTCGGTGGTGATGCCCAGACGGAAACCGTACGGGTTGACCTTCTGTCCCATTACTTGGCCGCCTTCTTCGAGGTCGTGGCCGCCTCAGCGACATCCGGCGTGGCGAGCACGACGGTGATGTGGCTGGTGCGCTTACGGATGGCGAAGGCACGGCCCTGGGCGCGCGGCTGGAACCGCTTCAGGGTGGTGCCCTCGTCGACGAAGATGCTGGACACGTAGAGGTCCTGCTCGTCGAGGTAGGTGTTCGTGCTGTCCGCCTTGACGCGCGCGTTGGCCATGGCCGACGCGACGAGCTTGTAGACGGGCTCGCTGGCCGCCTGCGGGGCGAACTTCAGGATGGCCAGTGCCTCCTGCGCCTGCTTGCCGCGGACGAGGTTGATGACACGACGGGCCTTCTGAGGCGTGACGCGGATGTGACGCACGCGTGCGATCGACTCCACCATTCTTCTCTCCTCCTTACGTCACCGCGTTAGCGGCGACGACCCTTCTTGTCGTCCTTCTCGTGACCGCGGAAGGTGCGGGTCGGCGCGAACTCGCCGAGCTTGTGACCGACCATGGTCTCGGTGACGAACACCGGGATGTGCTTGCGACCGTCGTGCACCGCGATGGTGTGACCCAGCATGGCCGGGATGATCATCGAGCGGCGCGACCAGGTCTTGATCACGTTCTTGCTGTTGGCCTCGTTCTGCGTGACGACCTTGCGAAGCAGGTGGTCATCGATGAAGGGGCCCTTCTTGAGACTGCGCGGCATCTTCCTCTACTCCTACTTGCGCTTCTTGCCGACGGTGCGCCGGCGGACGATGAGCTTGTCGCTCTCCTTGTTGGGGCGACGGGTGCGGCCTTCCTTCTGGCCCCACGGGCTCACCGGGTGGCGACCACCGGAGGTCTTGCCCTCACCACCACCGTGCGGGTGGTCGACCGGGTTCATGGCGACACCGCGGACGGTCGGGCGGACGCCCTTCCAGCGCAGACGGCCTGCCTTGCCCCAGTTGATGTTCGACTGCTCGGCGTTGCCGACCTCGCCGATCGTGGCGCGGTTGCGCACGTCGACGTTGCGGATCTCGCCCGAGGGCAGGCGCAGCTGGGCGTAGGGGCCGTCCTTCGCGACGAGACGCACGGAGGCGCCGGCCGAGCGGGCGATCTTCGCGCCGCCACCGGGGCGGAGCTCGATCGCGTGGATGACGGTACCCACGGGGATGTTCTTCAGCGGGAGGTTGTTGCCCGGCTTGATGTCCGCGCCCGGACCCGACTCGACGACGTCGCCCTGCGAGAGCTTGTTCGGGGCCAGGATGTAGCGCTTGGTGCCGTCCACGTAGTGGAGCAGCGCGATGCGCGCGGTGCGGTTGGGGTCGTACTCGATGTGCGCGACCTTGGCGTCCACGCCGTCCTTGTCGTTACGACGGAAGTCGATCAGACGGTACTGGCGCTTGTGACCGCCACCGATGTGACGCGTGGTGATGCGGCCGGTGTTGTTGCGGCCACCGGTCTTCGGCAGCGGCTTCAGCAGCGACTTCTCGGGGGTCGACCGGGTGATCTCGGCGAAGTCGGCGACCGACGAACCACGGCGACCCGGGGTCGTGGGCTTGTACTTGCGAATAGCCATTCTCGTGTCCTTCTCGATCCGCCGGTCAGCTGACCGCGGTGAAGATGTCGATGGAGCCGGACTTCAGCGTCACGATGGCGCGCTTGGTGTCCTTGCGCTTGCCGGTGCCGAAGCGGGTGCGACGGGTCTTGCCCTGTCGGTTGAGCGTGTTGATCGAGGCGACCTTCACGTTGAAGATCTTCTCGATCGCGAGCTTGATCTCCGTCTTGTTCGAGCGGGTGTCCACGATGAACGTGTACTTGCCCTCGTCGATCAGGTTGTAGCTCTTCTCGGAGACGACCGGAGCGATCACGACGTCGCGCGGGTCCTTGTTGTAGCCGGTCATGCGCTGACCTCTTCCTTCTTGGACTTGCTGGCGACGAAGGCCTCGAACGCTGCCTTCGAGAAGACCAGGTCGTCGCTCACGACCACGTCGTAGGCGTTGAGCTGGTCAGCGGAGATGACGTGCACCGAGGGCAGGTTGCGGACGCTCTTGAGGTTGAGCTCGTCGTCGCGCTGGAGCACGATGAGCACGTTCTTCGAGGTCGCGACCTGGGCCAGGAGCGAAGCGGCGCCCTTCGTGGTCGGAGCGCCGTCGACGACGAAGCCCTCCACCACGTGGATGCGCTCGCCACGGGCGCGGTCCGAGATCACGCCGAGCAGAGCCGCGGCGATCATCTTCTTGGGGGTGCGCTGCGAGTAGTCGCGGGGGGTCGGGCCGTGCACGACGCCACCGCCGGTGTGCTCGGGAGCGCGGATCGAGCCCTGGCGGCTGCGGCCGGTGCCCTTCTGCTTGAACGGCTTGCGGCCGGCGCCCGAGACCTCTCCACGGTTCTTGGTCTTGTGCGTACCCTGGCGCGCTGCGGCGAGCTGGGCGGTCACGACCTGGTGGATGAGCGGGACGTTGGTCTGGACGTCGAAGATGTCGGCCGGAAGCTCGACCGTGCCGGTCTTCTTGCCCTTCGAGTCGAGGACGTCGATGGTAGCCATGGTGATCAGGCTCCCTTCACTGCGGTGCGGACGAAGACCAGACGGCCACGGGCGCCGGGGACGGCGCCCTTGACGAGCACCAGGCCCTTCTCGGCGTCGATGGCGTGCAGGGTCAGGTTCTGGACGGTGACGCGCTCGCCACCCATGCGACCGGCCATGCGCATGCCCTTGAAGACACGGCTGGGGGTCGACGAGGCTCCGATGGAGCCCGGCTTGCGGTGGTTGCGGTGCGCACCGTGCGAGGCGGAGACGCCCTTGAAGTTGTGACGCTTCATGACACCGGCGAAGCCCTTGCCCTTGGAAGTGCCGACGACGTCGACCTTCTGGCCGGCCTCGAAGGTGCCCTCCGGGGTGAGCTCCTGGCCGAGCGCGTACTCGGCGGCATCGGCGGTGCGGATCTCGACGAGGTGGCGGCGCGGCGTGACGCCGGCCTTCTCGAAGTGACCGGCGGACGGCTTGTTGACCTTGCGCGGGTCGATCTGGCCGGCGGCGATCTGGATGGCGACGTAACCGTCGGTCTCCTCGTTGCGCAGCTGGGTCACGACGTTCGGCGCGATCTCGATGACGGTCACGGGAACGAGCTTGTTGTTCTCGTCCCAGACCTGGGTCATGCCGAGCTTGGTGCCCAGCAGGCCCTTCACGGTCTTGGTAGCGGTAGACATCAGTTCGTTGTTCCTCAGAGCTTGATCTCGATGTTGACGTCAGCAGGCAGGTCGAGACGCATGAGCGAGTCGACGGCCTTCGGCGTCGGGTCGATGATGTCGATCAGACGCTTGTGCGTGCGCTTCTCGAAGTGCTCGCGGCTGTCCTTGTACTTGTGAGGCGAACGGATCACGACGACGACGTTCTTCTCGGTCGGCAGCGGCACCGGACCGATGACCTGCGCGCCCGCACGGGTGACCGTGTCGACGATCTTGCGCGCCGAGGAGTCGATGACCTCGTGGTCGTACGACTTCAGTCGGATGCGGATCTTCTGTCCCGCCATGTCTGACTCTCTCTCTTTCGTACTCCACCCATCCGGCCGGACGGGAGGAGATTGCTGCAGCACTTCTGCTTCGCACACTGTTCTTCTGTCAAAGCAGGCCCGGATCGCTCCGGCCCCGCTCTCGAGCAACCGGTTCCCCGGCCCTCTTCACCGACCCCCGCGCTCGGGCGTGTCGCTCTGACGAGCAACACACCGAGTGAGCGCATGGCGGTGCCACAGGCCCATCGGTGTCGATTGAATCTGCGTTCTGCTCCCCGCGGCCCAACCTCACGCGCCTGAGGCGCCGGATTGTGCACTGTCCATGGGAGTGAACCACGCGCAGAGCGGTGGCGTCTTGAACTCAACAAGTTTGCCACAGCCTCGCGATACCTGCAAGCCGGGCGTGTCGCGGGTTCGTGGCCCGTCGGCGCTCAGCGGGGAGGCGGTGCCGCGTCGGGCGGATCGGGGCGCATCCGCTCGTCCGCATCGTCGTCGAGCAGGTCGCCCTGGGCGGTCGCGACAGGCTGCTCGGCGTCGCGCTCGAGGCGGTGCTCGGGGTCGCTGCCGCGGCGTTTGCGAGCGCCCGCGGCGAGCACCGGACGGCCCGACCACCAGACGTAGAGAACCGCCAGCAGGATCACCCCGCCGAGGATCACCGCCCACCACGGGAAGCCGGGCAGCTCGGACGGCCTGCCGGCCGCCTCGACATCGCGGATCGGGGTGGGCAGGATGCGCTCCCCCGTCACGAGGATGCGGTGGCTGTTGACCCCGAGGGGCGTGCAGGTGACGAGGGTGACCAGATCCTGGCCGAGAACGGGGAGCAGCGTCTCGGTCTCCTCGGGCTCGACCACGCGGGTGTCGGTGACCTGGTAGGTGAGCACCTCGCCGAAGACCTCGATGGTGAAGGTGTCGCCCACCTCGACGCGATCGAGGTTGGTGAAGAGCTCGGAGGTCGCGAGGCCGCGGTGGCCGGTCAGCACCGAGTGCGTGCCGTCGCCGCCCACCGGCAGCGCGGTGCCTTCCAGATGGCCGACGCCCTCCTGGAGCACCTCCTCGCTGGTGCCGTGGTAGATCGGCAGGTCGACGTTGATGCTCGGCACCTTGACCCGGGCCATGAGGCCGCTGGAGTCGACGTCGAGCAGCGAGGCGTAGTCGCCTGCCTGCTCGGGGGTCGTCGCCTGCGGCAGCCGCTCGTTGGCGGGCAGCTCGGCCGCTCCGCCGATGAGGTTCGCGTTGTACCGGTCGGCCGCGGCGAGCGCCTGCTCGACCGCGTCAGGTCCGAGGTCCTGGATCTCCGCGTCGATGTCGCCGACCTCGCTCGCCTGCTGCACCTGGCTGAGCCAATTGGCGACGGTCGGGAACAGCACGACTCCCGCGCCGAGCACGCAGACGATCGCGATGACCAGGGCGAGGAAGGGGAAGCGCCAACGGGCCCGGCGCCGCCCCCGGTGATCGGGAAGCGGGGCCGGGGCCGTCGGGACGGCCGAAGGGGCCGGGGCGACCTGACGTCGCCTCGACCCCTTCGTGCTCATGATGCGTGCAGCTTACGCGGTGACCGCAGCAGCCGTACGGCGGCGACGGGCGACCACCAGGGCGGCGCCGAGGGCGATCACGAGGAGGGCGCCACCGCCGGTCGCGAACAGGACCGGGCCGTTACCACCGGTGAAGGGCAGGGCCCAGGTGGGGAGCTGCTGGTTGTGCGGCAGCTCGGCGTAGTACGTGGTGGTCGTGCCGGCGCCGGTGGTCGGGATGTTCAGCGTCGGGAGCTCGAAGCCGGCCGGAGCGGTCGTCTCCTTGACCACGTAGGTGCCCGAGTTCAGCACCGGGAAGGTGTACTGGCCGTTGGCGTCGGTGGTCCAGGTCGAGGTGCCGTTGACGATGATCTTGTTCGTGCCGGCCTGCGCGTCGGCCTGCGACGGGTAGAGCTCGAACGAGGCGTTCGCGAGGGGCGACTTCGTCGTGGTGCCGTTGGCGTCGGTGACGGGCGAGTACGTGAAGAACTGGAACGACGCGACCGTGCCGGTGGCCGACGTGGTGTTCGTCGTGGCCGGGCTGTTCGCGATCTTGATGGTGCTGCTCGCGTTGTTGACGATGGTGCCGGCGGGGGAGGTGGTGGTCGGCACGGCGGTGGCCTTGGTCAGGACGTTGAGGGTGACGGTGCCGCCCTTGTTCGCCGCGAGCTTGGTGAAGCCGAGGCTGTTGAAAGCGAGCGTGAGGGTCTTGCCATCGGTGCTCTTGGTGACCGTGTACTCGTTCGAGGCGAGGGCGACGACGTCGCCGGTCGAGGTCGTCAGGGTGACGGTGCCGCCGGGCGCGATACCCGAGGGCTGGTCGTTCGTGAGGAACTGAAGGTACGCGGTGTCGATCGTGTCGACGACGGTGAAGTTCTCGAAGGCCAGACCCGACGCGCTCTGCGGGACGCGGGCCGCGACGTTCCAGCGCTGCAGGTTCGCGTTGAGTGCCTCGGCCGAGCCGGCGGCCGCGGTGACGCGGGTCTTGGTGAGGTCGGTGGTCGAGTTCTTGGGGTAGACGTGCACGTCGTAGACCCAGGTGTTCGACGGAGTGCCAGCCTTGCCGGTCGCGGTCGGCACGGTCACGAGGAACGGCGCGGTGCGGTCGGCGACCTTGGTGCCCGCGGCGGTCTCGGTGACGAGGTAGGCACCGATGGGCAGGTTGTTGAAGACGGCGAGGCCGTTCGCGTCGGTGGCGACGGTCTGGGCGGTGCCGAGGCCGCGGGCCTGCGCCTGCGCCGGGGTCAGGTTCTGCACCGTGGTCCAGCCGGCGGGGGTGAGGAGGTCGATGTTGTTGACCAGCTGCACCTGGAAGGTGACGCCGGCGATCGGGGCGCCGAGCGCCGCGATGTTCGAGGCGCCCGTGATCTGCTGACCGGTGCCGGCGACCTTGTCGTTGGTGGCGGTGCGCTCGTGCTTGTGGATCGTGAGGGTGCGGGTCTGCGAGGCGTCGATGTTGGCGCCGGCGGCGGAGGCCGGCACGGCCGAGCCGAAGATCGCGAGCGCGCCGATGGCGACGGCGCCCAGGGTGGCTGCCGCGCGGGCGGCGAAGGTCTTGCGGGACATGGGATTCCCCTTCAGGGTTCGGGTATTTGTGAAGCGGTGATGTTCTTGGCGGAGCGGGGTTCGTGCTGGTGCTGATCGGGTCAAGCGGTGCTCCTCCGCCGTCGGCGCGAGCCGTGCAGCACGGCCACGCTCAGGGCGAGGAGCAGGATGAGCGCGCCGGCGATCATGAAGGCGTCGGTGCTCATCCCTCCCGTCAACGGCAGCACCACTCCGGGGATCGGTGCGTTGACGAAGCGGTAGACGGCGCTCTGACCGGCTGCAGGAGCCGTGATCGAGGCCGAGTTCACGGTGACCCAGTTGCCGTTCACGAGCTGCTCGAGACGGAGCTCCTGGTAGGCGACCTTGCTGGTCTGGTCGGTCAGCGCCTCGGTCAGCGTGTAACCGTGGCCGGGGCGGACCTCGATGGTGCTCGCCGCGTTGCCGTTGGCGGCCGAGGAGTACTCGGCGCCGACCTTCGACTGGGCGCTGAGGCCGGTGAAGGCGTTCGGCGTCGCGGTGATCGTCCAGTTCTTCGCCTCGAAGCCGGTCTGCGGGTCGATGACGTTCTTGAGGATCGTCAGCCCGGCCGTGCTGTTGGTCACCGTGCAGGTGACCGACGAGCCCGGAGCGATGGTCGCATCGCCGTCGGCGCTCACGGCGACGGGCTTGCCCGCCCCGTCCACGCAGCTCCAGGAGCCGACCTGCACATAGCTCACGGTGCCGCCGGTCTGAGCGAGGCGGTACGGGACTCCGGCCGAGATCGTCCTCGCCGTGGTCGCCGCGGTGCCGGTCTTGCCCGACGGACCGGTGATCGCCGTCGAGGGCCCGGTCGCCGAGATCGTCCAGGCCTCGGCGGAGGCCGAACCGAAGCCGACCTTGTCCACGATCGTCAGCGTCGCGACGGGTCGGTTGGTGAAGGCGCAGTCGATGGTCGAGCTGCTCGCGACGTTGGCGATGCTGGCGCTGATCGTCGATCCGGAGGTCGTGGTGGTCGCCGTTCGGCTGGCGCCGTTGACCGTGCAGGCGAGGCCGACGAACTGGAACCCGGCCTGCTGCACTTCGGAGACCGTGACGGTCGCGGCGGCGCTGCCGGTCGAGCTGTAGAGCACGGTCCAGCTGGCCGACCCGTCGGCGCCGGTCTGCTGCTGGGTCTGGTCGGCGGGCAGCACCGTGGTCGATCCGGTCGTACCGGTCGACGTGGCGCCGACCGTCCAGCCGGCCCTCGGCGAGGTTGCACCGGTCGCGGGGTCGACGACGAGCTTCGAGACCTTGACGGTCGTCGCGGGCTTCGGCGAGTTGAAGAAGGTGCAGGTCACCCCGACGCCGAGGCTGTTCGGCATGGTCACGGAGCCCGAGGTCGCCGCGCCGGCGGCGATGCGCACGCCGCCTGCCCAGCACTCGTAGACGGCCGTGTAGGAGGCGAGCGCTCCGGTGCCGGCGGCCTTGACCTCGGAGATCGTCAGCGTCGAGCCGACGACCGCCGGGTACGGCCCGACCTGGGAGGCCTGGCGCCCGGTCGTGGAGCCGCTCGTCGTCGCCATCGAGGTGACCGAGGTGCCGTTGGCCAGGCTCAGCGTGAACTGGTCGCCGGAGGCCACGCGGCCGACGATGTTCTTCTGCACCGTGATGGTCGACGGAGAGGCGCAGCTGGCGAGGTCGACCGAGTCGTTGGACGCGATGCGGGGGCTGCTCGCGATGCGCTTCCACGTGGTCGCGTCGAACTCGTACAGGGAGCTGGCATTGCCGAGGTAGACGGTGCCGCGCGGTGAGAAGGCGATGCCGTTGACCTCGTTGAGCGAGCTGCCCGAGTCGAAGCCGGAGAGGGTGGCCGTGTTCGAGATGCTGGCGGTCATGGCGCCGCCGTTCGCGCCGGCGAAGTTGGCAGCGGTGACCGAGAAGATCGCGACCTGGTTGCCCGACGAGCCGCTCTGCGAGCCGACCACGTAGAGGTTGCCGTTGGCGTCGAAGGCCATGTCGCCGTTGCCGACCGGCGCGGTGCCCGTGGCGATGTATCCGAGGTAGGCGAACGAGTTGCTCGACTCGGTGTAGCTCCAGACATAGAAGCGCGAGCCGTTGTACTTGCCGAAGACGTAGCGACCGCTGCTGAGGTCGACCGCGCCCGCCACCAGGGATCCTGCGATCTCGGTACCGCTGCCGTCCCTCGTCTGGAATGCTGTGCCGTTCAGCACCGAGGCGCCCGAGGCCGGCGAGTACTTGAAGATGCCGCTGACATCCGTCGTGTCGCTGGTGCGGATGAGGCCGTATGCGGCGGAGCCGTTCGCGGCGATGCCGAGCGCGTTCACTCCGGAGATGTTCGATGCGCCGGCGTACAGCGTCGTCGTCGTTCCGGTCACCGCATCCGCCTGGACGAAGTTGCCGTTGGCCGCGACGGAGTAGAAGTGGTTCGAATCGCAGAGCAGCGTGGCGGTGCGCGGGGTGTTCGTGAAGGTGCAGACGATGTCCACGCCCTTCTCGTCGGGCACGGTGATGCTCGCGGAGGTGCCGTCGCCGGCGGCGATGACCGTGTCATCGCGCACGCATTCGTAGCTGCTGCCGTAGCTGAGCCCGGCGCCGCTCGTCGGCGATTCGGCGATCGTGTACGTGCCGCCCGGCTGGACCTCCGACTTGACCTTCGCAGTCTGGATGCCGGTGGCGGAGCCGGAGGTCGTGGCGGTGCTCACGAGCGCAGAACCGTTGCGCAGGCTCAGGGTGAACTGGTCGCCGCTGGCCGAGCGCGCGACGATGTTCTTCTGGATCGTGAGCGTCGTCGGCGCATCGACCGCGAGCGTCGTGCTCTGCGGAGCGAGCAGCGAGGAGTTGACGATGTTGGCCGGACCGTCCGTGTAGGTGCCCGGGGCTGCGGCGACGACGTCGACGGAGACGGTGCACTGCGCGGCGCCGGCGGCGAAGTCGGCGCCCGTGATGCGCACCGTGCCGGTTCCGGCGGTTGCCGTCGTCGAGTACGCGGTGCCGGTCGTGTTCGAGCACGTGCTCGTGATGTTCGGCGCCTGCGCGACCACGAGGCCGGACGGCAGCGTGTTGGTGAAGCCCCAGTCGGTCTTGGCTGCGAGCTCGCTCGTGTTGGTGATCGTGAAGGTGAGCGTGGTCGGGGTGCCGCTCGTCGTGCTCGCCTGGTCGAAGGACAGGTCCAGGGCCGGCGTGGCGTCCACCAGCCGCAGGTTGTCGACGGCGATGTCGTTGCCCTCGGTGGCACCGGTCTGGTTGCGCACCACGAAGCGAGCGGCGGCGACCTGCGCGGCGGTGAGCTGCAACGAGCCGTCCGCGCTGAAGCGTCCCGCGCGCACCGCGATGCCACCGCTGCCCCAGGGGTTGCTGATCGTGACGTTCGACGAGGTGGGCGGCACCGCGGAGGCGTAGTAGTTCGAGTTCGAGCAGGCGCGGATCGGCGAGGCGGTGACCTTGCGCTCGGTGCCGTCGACCGTCGCGAAGAGGTCCAGACGGGAGTTGTTGGCGCCGCTGGCGTAGGCGCACGAGGCCTCGGCCACGTCGATGGTGGCGGTGTAGTACCGCGTGCCGGCCGCGGCGTAACCGGTCGCGGCGCTCTGCAGCAGCACGAGGTTGCTGCCGCCCGCCACCGAGGTGGTCCAGCCGGTGACCGCGTGGTTGGCCTTCGTGCTCGCGGTCGACGTCGACGTCGTCGCGGTGCCCTCGGACGCCGCGCCGGGCGCTCCGGCGGCGACCTGGCCTAGGACATCGGCGAGGCGGCGCACGTTCATCTGCGACTGGGAGGCGTTGCTGTTGCTGCAGAGTCCCGTGGGGAAGTTGCCGCTGGCGCTGCTGACCGGGAGGTTCGCGTTGTAGTTGGTGACGACGCCGTTGCAGTTGGCCGTGTTCAACCAGAAGGCGTCCGCGGAGTAGGCGGCGCCGGACGCGCTGCGGTAGTCCACCACGCTGGTGGGGGTGGCGCCGACGCCGTTCTCGAAGCTCTCGGACCAGATCTCCACGGGAGCCGCGGCGGCGGTCGCGTCAGCGGCGTCGGCCTTCGGCTGGAGGAAGGAGACCGCACCGATGCCCGCGAAGGTCGCAGCGAGGACCGCGACGACGGTCAGCAGCTGCACGCGCTGCTTGACGGTCGCTTTCGCGCGCCTCTTGGCCTTCATGGTCCGGGATCTCCTGGTGGTCGGGAGGCGATCCGTCCGTTCCTCAAGATCCGATCCGAGGCCCTTCTGCATCGCCGTGGTGTTCAGCGGTGGACAAGGTACGTACCCCGACGCGGGAGGTACAAACGGAATCGAGCCCCCCGTTCGGGAGCGTGACGCCCCCATTCGCCGAGTCGACGGAGTTCCACGACAGCCGCGCCCGAATTCACCGACAGGTGATGTGGAAACAAGCCTTTTTGAGCCGGGAAGGGCTCATCGACGTCACGCGGAAGGGGGGCAGAGCCCCGTGTTTGCAGGGATCTTGTGCCTCAAGGACACGCGCAAGCCGGATGCTCCACCTCAAGGAAGCCTCAAGACGCGGCTGCTCCGTCGGCGCGGATCGGGGGCGCGCAACATCGACTCCCGGCTCGTCGGACGGACACCGTGACCCCTGACCGGGTGTACCCCATGCAGCGTTGCGCTCACCGACGGCCGATCATTTCCGACGGTGAGGACAGGCAGGTCGTCGTCTCCGGTGCAACGCGGAGAGGGCCGGCACGGAGCGTTCGCTCCGTCCCGGCCCTCTGCCCCGCGCGCAGCGCCTCGAAGGGCACTCGGCCAGCGTCAAGCGCTTCGGGGAACGACGAAGGGGCCGGGCCCGAAGGCCCGACCCCTTGTCGGTGAGTCCTGGAAGGGACTTACTTGATGATCTTCGTCACCGTACCGGCGCCGACCGTACGACCACCCTCACGGATGGCGAAACGGAGGCCCTCCTCCATGGCGATCGGCTGGATGAGCTCGACCGACATCTCGGTGGTGTCGCCGGGCATGACCATCTCGGTGCCCTCGGGCAGCGTGATGACGCCGGTGACGTCCGTGGTGCGGAAGTAGAACTGCGGGCGGTAGTTCGTGAAGAACGGGTTGTGACGGCCACCCTCGTCCTTCGAGAGGATGTACGCGTTGCCCTCGAAGTTCGTGTGCGGGGTGATCGAACCCGGCTTGACGACGACCTGGCCGCGCTCGACGTCCTCGCGCTTGGTGCCGCGGAGCAGGAGACCGCAGTTCTCGCCGGCCCAGGCCTCGTCGAGCTGCTTGTGGAACATCTCGATACCCGTGACCGTGGTCTTCTGCGCCGGGCGGATGCCGACGATCTCGACCTCGGAGTTGATCGCGAGCGTGCCACGCTCGGCGCGGCCCGTCACGACGGTGCCACGACCGGTGATCGTGAAGACGTCCTCGATCGGCATGAGGAACGGCTTGTCACGGTCACGCACGGGGTCCGGAACCGAGTTGTCGACGGCCTCCATGAGGTCGAGGACCGACTGGGTCCACTTCTCGTCGCCCTCGAGGGCCTTGAGGCCCGAGACGCGCACGATGGGCGCGTCCTCGTCGAACTCCTGGCCGGCGAGCAGGTCGCGGACCTCGAGCTCGACGAGCTCCAGGATCTCCTCGTCATCCACCATGTCGGCCTTGTTCAGGGCGACGAGCAGGTAGGGGACGCCGACCTGACGAGCGAGCAGCACGTGCTCGCGGGTCTGGGCCATCGGGCCGTCGGTCGCCGCGACCACGAGGATCGCGCCGTCCATCTGCGCCGCGCCGGTGATCATGTTCTTGATGTAGTCGGCGTGACCCGGGGCGTCGACGTGCGCGTAGTGGCGCTTCGGAGTCTCGTACTCGACGTGCGAGATGTTGATCGTGATACCACGCTGGCGCTCTTCCGGCGCCGAGTCGATCGAGGCGAAGTCGCGCTGCACGTTGGTCGCGGACGGGTACTTGTCAGCAAGCACCTTCGAGATCGCGGCCGTGAGCGTGGTCTTGCCGTGGTCGACGTGACCGATCGTTCCGATGTTGACGTGGTCCTTGGTCCGCTCGAACTTGGCCTTCGCCACTGTGGGTCCTCCTCAGGACTCGGTCGCGGCGGGCCCGGGGATCTTCCCGGGCCGCCACTGGGTTGGGTACTGCGTTATGTTACAGGCGCGTGAGCCGGAGCTCACTCGCCCTTGTTCTTCTGGACGATCTCGTCGGCGACAGCCTTCGGGACCTCCGCGTACGTCTCGAACGTCATCGAGTACACGGCGCGGCCCGAGGTCTTCGACCGCAGGTCGCCCACGTAGCCGAACATCTCCGAGAGCGGCACGTTGGCGCGAACGACCTTGACGCCGCTCGCGTCCTCCATGGACTGGATCTGACCGCGACGCGAGTTCAGGTCGCCGATCACATCGCCCATGTACTCCTCGGGGGTACGGACCTCAACCGCCATGAGCGGCTCGAGGAGCACGGGGTTGGCACGGCGCGCGGCCTCCTTGTAGGCCATCGAGCCGGCGATCTTGAATGCCATCTCCGAGGAGTCGACGTCGTGCGCGGCACCATCGACGATGGTCGCCTTGACGCCCACGGTCGGGAAGCCGGCGAGCACGCCGACCTGCATCGCGTCCTGGATACCGGCGTCGATCGAGCCGATGTACTCGCGCGGCACGCGGCCACCGGTCACGGCGTTCACGAACTCGTAGACCGCGTCGCCGGTCACCTCCATCGGCTCGATGGAGATCTGGACCTTCGCGAACTGGCCCGAGCCACCCGTCTGCTTCTTGTGGGTGTAGTCGTACTTCTCGACGGTCTTCTTGATCGTCTCGCGGTACGCGACCTGGGGCTTGCCCACGTTGGCCTCGACGTTGAACTCGCGCTTCATGCGGTCGACCAGGATGTCGAGGTGGAGCTCGCCCATGCCCTTGATGACCGTCTGACCGGTCTCCTGGTTCTGCTCCGTGCGGAAGGTCGGGTCCTCCTCAGCGAGCTTCTGGATCGCGGTGCCCAGCTTCTCCTGGTCGGCCTTGGTCTTCGGCTCGATGGCGACCTCGATGACGGGCTCCGGGAAGCTCATCGACTCGAGGACGACCTGCTCGTTCGGGTCGGAGAGGGTGTCGCCGGTGGTGGTGTCCTTGAGACCGATGACCGCGTAGATGTGGCCAGCGGTGACCGAGTCGACCGGGTTCTCCTTGTTGGCGTGCATCTGGAAGATCTTGCCGATGCGCTCCTTCTTGCCCTTGGTCGAGTTGATGACCTGGGCACCGGAGTCGATCTTGCCGGAGTAGACGCGCACGTAGGTGAGGCGGCCGAAGAACGGGTGCACGGCGACCTTGAAGGCCAGCGCCGAGAACGGCTCGTTCGCGTCGGCGTGACGCATGACGATCTTCTCCTCGTCACGAGCGTCGTGCGCCTCGATGGCGGGGACGTCGAGCGGGGTCGGCAGGTAGTCCACGACCGCGTCGAGCATGGGCTGCACGCCGCGGTTCTTGAACGCCGAGCCGCAGAGCACCGGGTAGAGCTCCGAGTTGATGGTCATCTTGCGGATGGCGCCCTTGATCTCGGCGACCGTGAGCTCCTCACCGCCGAAGAACTTCTCGAGCAGGGCGTCGTCGCTCTCGGCGACGGTCTCGAGGAGGGCCTGGCGGTACTCCGCGGCCTTCTCGACGAGGTCGGCCGGGATCTCCTCGATCGCGTACTCGGCGCCCATCTTGACGTCACCCTTGGCGTCGCCGCGCCAGGTGAGCGCGCGCATCTCGACCAGGTCGACGACGCCCTCGAAGGCCGACTCCGAACCGATCGGGAGCTGGATCACCAGGGGCTTGGCGCCGAGGCGGTTGATGATGGTGTCGACGGTGAAGTAGAAGTCCGCGCCGAGCTTGTCCATCTTGTTGACGAAGCAGATGCGGGGGACGTCGTACTTGTCGGCCTGGCGCCAGACGGTCTCGGACTGGGGCTCGACGCCCTCCTTGCCGTCGAACACGGCGACCGCGCCGTCGAGCACGCGGAGCGAGCGCTCCACCTCGACCGTGAAGTCCACGTGGCCGGGGGTGTCGATGATGTTGATCTGGTTCTTGTCCCAGAAGCACGTCGTCGCGGCAGACGTGATCGTGATGCCGCGCTCCTGCTCCTGCGCCATCCAGTCCATCGTCGAGGCGCCGTCGTGGGTCTCGCCGATCTTGTGGTTGACACCGGTGTAGAACAGGATGCGCTCGGTGGTGGTGGTCTTGCCAGCATCGATGTGAGCCATGATGCCGATGTTGCGGACCTTGTTCAGGTCGGTGAGCACGTCCTGTGCCACGGTGTCCTCCGGAGTGGTGGGGCTAGGGGTGGAACGAGATTCGGCGGGATGCCGGGAGCCGGCATCCCGCCGGAGCGACTACCAGCGGTAGTGCGCGAAGGCGCGGTTCGACTCGGCCATCTTGTGGGTGTCCTCGCGGCGCTTGACCGCGGCACCGAGGCCGTTCGAGGCGTCGAGGATCTCGTTGGTGAGACGCTCGGTCATGGTCTTCTCGCGACGCGACTTGGCGTAGCTGGTCAGCCAGCGCAGCGCGAGCGTGTTGGCGCGGTGCGGCTTGACCTCGACGGGGACCTGGTAGGTCGAGCCGCCGACGCGGCGCGAACGCACCTCAAGGGTCGGGCGCACGTTGTCGAGCGCCTTCTTGAGCACGACGACCGCGTCCTGGCCGCTCTTGTTGGCGACGTTCTCGAGGGCACCGTAGACGACGCGCTCGGCGAGGCCCTTCTTGCCGTCGAGGAGGATCTTGTTGACGAGCTGGCTCACGATCGGAGCGCCGTACACGGGGTCGGCGACGACGGGCCGCTTCGGGGCGGGACCCTTGCGGGGCATTACTTCTTCTCCATCTTCGCGCCGTAGCGGCTGCGAGCCTGCTTGCGGTTCTTCACGGCCTGGGTGTCCAGGGCGCCGCGGACGATCTTGTAGCGCACGCCGGGGAGGTCCTTCACACGACCGCCGCGCACGAGCACCATCGAGTGCTCCTGCAGGTTGTGGCCCTCACCGGGGATGTAGGCCGTCACCTCGGTGCCGTTGCTCAGCTTGACGCGCGCGACCTTGCGGAGAGCCGAGTTCGGCTTCTTCGGGGTGGTCGTGTACACGCGGGTGCACACGCCGCGCTGCTGCGGGTTGGACTTCAGGGCAGGCGCCTTGGTCTTCGTGACCTTGGGGCTGCGGCCCTTGCGGACCAACTGCTGAATGGTGGGCACTGAATTACTCCTCGGATTCGTACTGCTCGGTGTCGGGGCGACCGTTACGGCCCCTTGCGTTCCTCTGACCTGCCCACCCCCGCACTCGGGCGTGTCACGTCATCTCGGCCACCGGCGGTACACACGTGCTTTGCACTGCTGGCTGGCGTGCGGCCTCATTCGCCGGACGGATGCTTCCGCCCGGTGCACGAGGCCTGTTAGGTCTGGAGGCCCTGCTGCTCGGATCGCTTTCGCGAACTCCGGGCGCGCCGCAGAGCACACACCTGGAAAAGATTAGCCGCCGCGCGGGGCTCCGTCAAATGAAGCCGTCCGCTCGCCGGAACCGTCAACACTCTCATGGTCGACCGCGATGGGTCGCTGCGGCACGCCGTCGACTTGCGCCTGCTCGAAGCGGCTCAGCGCTTCGCGGTACCGGCGCTCGCTGCGCGCGCCGGAACGACTGATGCCGAGGCCGAGCCAGAGCACGAGCTCCCGCGCGAGGAGCGCGGCCAGGACCAGGGCGGGGTTCACCGCGAGCTGCACCGCGGCACCGAAGGCGCCCTGAGCGGACATCTGCAGCACGCCCTGCAGGAGCAGGAGCACGCCGATCGACCCGAGGTAGACCGTGGCGGCGACGACGAGCCCGCCGAGGATGTGGGCCCACCAACCGGCGCGGTTGGCGATCGAGACGTGCACCAGGAAGGCGAGCAGGAAGAGCAGGGTTGGCACCGCGAGCACCGGGCTGCCGAGGTAGGCGTCGATCCAGGCCCGGGTGCCGTCCCCGGGACGGGCGACGCCGATCAGCACCGCGCCTCCCGAAGCGAGGAGCACTGCGAAGAGCATCGATGCGATCAAGGCCACGCCGGCACCGAGCAGGCGGTTGCTCGCGAGCACCGGCGGCCGGGGCGACGCCTCGAGCGGCACGGCGGTGAGGTGGCCCTCGCCGACCGAGGGATCCGCGTCGCCGGGGATGCGGGCGTCGGGCGCCGGGCGCTCGACGGGCTCCGCGCCATCCGCTCCCCCGTGCAGGGGCGCGGTCACGGTCGTACCGCGTTCATGGTCGTCCTCCGTGATTCACCGCGAGCTCGCAGACCGTCGCGGCATGCGCGAAGGCCCGCGGCTCACTGTAGCGCCGCGGGCCCTCGTCGGATGTCGACCGGTCAGATGCCGATGCGCACGTAGTAGACGGACTCGAAGGAGTAGAGCGGGCGTACCTCGACGGTCTTCGATGGGTTCGGGGCGTGCAGCACGTTCCCATTGCCCATGTAGATGCCGTCGTGCCCGTGATCGCTCCAGATGACCAGGTCGCCCGGCTGGGCGTCGGCGGCCGAGATGACCGTGCCGGCTGCGGCCTGCGCGGGCACCGAGTGCGGCAGCGAGACGCCGAACTGCGCGTAGACGTACATGACCAGACCCGAGCAGTCGAAGCCGGCGGGCGTCGCTCCGCCGTAGACGTACGGGGTGCCCAGGTACTGCAGGCCGACGTTCACGACCTGGCTGAGGCTGAAGTCCGGGAACGCGGGGTTCTCGAGGTACTGCGCCGCCGTGGGGCCGGTGTAGGCCGAGTAGCTCTGCGCGATCTCCGCGCGGCGGATCTCGGCGCCGCTCGTGGCGGTGTACTCGTCGCGCTCGACAGCCTGCACCGGGGCGCCGGAGGCGACGGTGACGGCCTGCGCCTGCTCGAGCTTGACCTTCGCGAGTTCTTCGGCAGCAGCGGCGGCAGCGGACTGGCCGCCGCCGAGACCGGACGCGTAGTTGGGCAGCGCGACCGTCAGGAAGAGCGCGGGCACCATGAGCAGCATCACGGCGATGCCGCGCACGTTGCGCTGCTTCGGGGAGCGGCGCGGGGCGGTGCTGCGCTCGGCGCGGGCGGCCGGGCGGGTCGCGGCGCGGGGCTGGCGCCGCTGACGGGGCTTCGCCGCGGCGGCCTGAGCCTCGCGTGCGGCGCGGCGCGTGGTCGGTGCGACCTCTGCTGCGGGGGCGATGCGGAACTGCTCGAGTTCGCTCGCACCGTTGATGCTGTGGGCCGGCTGCTCGGTGGGGCTGCCAGCGGTGGGGAGATCCGTCGGGTCGAGATCTCTGCCGTGATCGGTCGTCACACTTAATTCCTCCAGCGCTCCATCGCTGCCGGAGCAGCGCCCATCCATCGTCACTCGTTCTTCACGGGTACTACGACGAGGGACGGGTCTTGGGAACGCCTCGACGAAGCTCTTCCAGCACGGGGTCTATGCCGGGAGTATCCGCCTATCGTACGACAGCGTTACCAATCTGTCACCTTGAATCTGGCACCTGGGACGTATTGACATGCCCCCTGGAAGACGCCAGGATGCGCGCCGATCGACGGACGAGCGCCCCGATCGCAGGCGACGGATCAGCCCGCGACGTAGATGTGCACGGCCACTTCGACCGGCAGTTCGAGCCCGTCGCCGAAGCCCTCGACCTCGACGAGCACGTAATCGCCCGAGGCGGAGATCGAGGCGGTCGCACCGGGCACGACGCCCGACTGCTTGAGCTGCGCGAGCAGCTCCGGCTCGAACTGCACCGGCTCGGCCAGGCGCTTGATGACGGCCTCGACGGTCGGCTCCGCGCTGCGCTGCACGAGCTGGTGCAGGTTCACGTAGCCGGTCGTGACCGCAGCGGTCGGCCAGCTGTTCAGCTCGTCGGCACCGGGGATCGGGTTGCCGTAGGGCGACTCGGTCGGGTTGCCGAGCAGCTCGACGATGTGACGCTCGACCTGCTCGCTCATCACGTGCTCCCAGCGGCAGGCCTCGTCGTGCACGTAGGCCCAGTCGAGGCCGATGACGTCGGCGAGGAGGCGCTCGGCGAGGCGGTGCTTGCGCATGACGCCGACGGCCTTGCGACGGCCGTCGACGGTGAGCTCGAGGTGGCGGTCGCCCTCGACGACCACGAGACCGTCGCGCTCCATGCGCGCGACCGTCTGCGAGACGGTGGGGCCGGAATGGCCGAGACGCTCCGAGATGCGAGCGCGCAGGGGGATGATGCTCTCCTCCTCGAGGTCGAGGATCGTCCTCAGGTACATCTCGGTGGTGTCGATGAGGTCGGTCATCAGGAAGTCCCCTTCGTCGCGCGCGAATCGGACGCAAGCCTATCGTCCGGCGCCGACGTCCGGCCGCCAGCGCCGCGCCCGCCGGCGGACGTCGGCCAATAGAATCCAGCCATGGCCCAGATCACCATCCCCGCCGACCTCCTGCCCGCCGACGGACGGTTCGGCTGCGGCCCGTCGAAGGTGCGCGCCGAGCAGATCGCCCACCTCGCCGGCGCCGGCGCCGCCATCCTCGGCACCTCGCATCGGCAGGCGCCGGTCAAGAACCTGGTCGAGCGCGTGCGCTCCGGCCTCGGCGAGCTGTTCCGCCTGCCGGACGGCTACGAGGTGCTGCTGGGCAACGGCGGCTCCACCGCATTCTGGGACGCGGCCGCCTTCGGCCTCATCGAGCGCCGCAGCGAGCAGCTGGCCTTCGGCGAGTTCGGCGCGAAGTTCGGCAAGGCCGCGACCACCCCCTGGCTCGAGGCCCCCCACGTGATCACCGCGACCGGCGGCTCGCGCGCCGAGGTCGAGGTGCTCGAGGGCATCGACGTCTACGCGTGGCCCCACAACGAGACCTCCACCGGCGTCTCGGCGCCCGTGCGGCGCGTGCACGGCGACGCCGGCGCGCTCACCGTCGTCGACGGCACGAGCGCCGCGGGCGGCATCGACTTCGACGCGGCCGAGGCCGACGTCTACTACTTCGCGCCGCAGAAGAACTTCGCGTCGGACGGCGGCCTCTGGTTCGCCCTCGTCTCCCCCGCCGCGATCGAGCGGATCGAGCGGATCGCAGCGAGCGGACGGTACATCCCCGACTTCCTGAGCCTCAAGCAGGCGCTCGACAACTCGCGCCTGCAGCAGACCCTGAACACCCCTGCGCTCAGCACCCTGCTCCTCATGGAGAACCAGATCGACTGGATCAACGGCAACGGCGGGCTGGCCTGGGCCTCCGCACGCACCGCCGAGTCGTCGGGCGAGCTCTACCGCTGGGCGACGGCGAGCACCTACGCGACGCCGTTCGTCGTCGACCCGGAGCACCGCTCGCAGGTCGTCGCGACCATCGACTTCGACGACGCCATCGATGCCGCGGCGGTCGCGAAGACCCTCCGCGCGAACGGCATCGTCGACACGGAGCCGTACCGCAAGCTGGGCCGCAACCAGCTGCGCGTGGCGACCTTCACCGCGATCGAGCCGGACGACGTCCGCTCGCTCATCGGGTCGATCGAGTACGTCGTCGAGCACCTCTCCGCATGAGCGCCGCGCGGAAGCCCGGGCGGCGGCCCTCGCCGCCGCCCGAGGCCTCCGATGACCGTCCTCCGGTCGTCGTCGGCCTGATCGGCTGGTCAGCCGCGCTGCTGGTCCTCGTCGTACTCGTCGCCGTCGGCGTCGTCGTCGAGGTCGGAGTGCTCGTCACCGCCGGCCTCGGTGTGCTCATCGGACTCGGACTCCTCGTCGTCGTCCTGCGCGCCCGGCGCTAGCTCGTCCACGTCGACGCCGTCGTAGACGTCGTCGCCCGCATCGCCGAGATCGTCGTCATCGTCGGAGTCGTCGTCCGACTCGTCATCGTCGTCATCGTCCGACTCGTCGTCCTCATCGGAATCGTCGTCGAAGTCGTCATCGTCGTCGTCGCCGTCCTCGTCGTCATCCGATTCCGACTCTGCCTGCTGCTGCGCCTGGTAGTCGGCGAGGCGATCGGTCCACGGCACCCAGTCGGGCGCGAGGAGCGCACCCTCGCCGGGCTGCAGCTCCGCCTCGAGCACGGTCGGCGCCTCGCCCTCGACGGTGCCGAGGCTGACCGTCCAGTGCCAGCCCGGGTATCCGTCGAGCGTGCAGTGGAACAGCACCGACACGACGCCGTCGACCTCGTCGACGCGCGCGAAGGCGTCGCCGACCGACTTGGCGTCGGTGATCTCGAGCAGGCCGGCGCGAGCGAGGTCGATCTGCTCGGGAGTGGGGCGCTCAGACATCGAGCTCGTCCGCGACCTTGCGCAGCAGGGCCGCGATCTTGCGCCCCTGGGCGCCCTCCGGGTAGCGGCCGCGCTTGAGGCCGGTGCCGAGGTTGTCGAGCAGCTTGACGAGATCCTCGATGATGATCGCCATGTCGTCGGCAGGCTTGCGGTTGGCGCGCGTCACGCTCGCCGCCTCGATCACGCGCACCGAGAGCGCCTGCGGACCGCGCTTGCCGTCGGCGAGGCCGTACTCCAGACGGGCACCGGCCTTGATCACCGTGTCGGCGGGCACCGCCGTGGCGTGCAGGAAGACCTCCTGGCCGTCGTCTCCGCTGATGAAGCCGAAACCCTTGTCCTCGTCGTAGAACTTGACTTTGCCCGTGGGCATCCTGACGTCCTTCCGCGGCGCCTGCGGCGCACTGGGGGCAGGAAGCTGCCCCTATCCTTGACTCCGTGGCGAAGAGCACTCCGGAGAGCACCAATCGTATCGAAAGCATCCTCGCCGTCATGATCGTGACGGTGATCGGCGCTTCGCTGCTCGCGTTCGTCGCGCTGCTCATCGGCACGGCGACCGGTGCGGGCAATGATGACGGCTTCAGCGAGGGGCTCTGGCCGACCGTCATCCTCATGCCGCTCGTGGGCCTGCCGATCGGCTTCGTGCTCGTGCTCGCGCTGCTCATCATCAACATGGTGCGGCGCAGCCGCGGCGCCAAGCGCGGCTGAGCCGCCGCGACGACGACGAGGGTGAACCGGTGAAGGGCGCGCTCTCGCTCGCCGCGAGACTGCGGGCGCTGCCCGCGGAGCAGCTGCGCGCCCTGCTGCAGCGACGCTCCCCCGTGGTCACCGGAGTGCAGGACCACGCCGATCTCGCCGAGGCGCTGCTCGCACGCCCGGCGCTCGACGCCGCCCTCGAGCAGCTGACCCGACCCGAGCTGGCGCTGGCGCTGCGGCTCGCCGACGCGGAGACCGGCGTCGCAGCGGATGCGGTCGGCCGCACCCCGCATCCGCTCACGGCCCGCCTCGACGAGCTGGCGCTGGCCGAGCTCGCCGACGACGGATGGCACCTCTACGACACCGTGGCCGAGCGGCTGCGCGAACGCGGCCTGCAGCGGGGAGACCTGGATGCGGCGGACCACGGTGCGGCGCCCGAGCGCCCCGACCGGCTCGCGACGGAGCGGGCCTTCCTGCTGGTGAGCGCCGTGGCCGAGCTCGTCCACGAGCTGGCGCGCGAACCCGCACGACGACTGCAGCACGGCGGCCTGTCGCTGCCGGCGGGGCGCAGGCTCGTCGAGCGCACCGGACGCGGGGTGTCCGAGCTCGAGACGCAGCTCGCCCTCGCGGCGGCGGCGGGACTGCTCGGCGGCGCCTCGCAGTGGGAGCGCCTCGACGCCGCGGACGCCTGGCTCGACGCAGTGCCCGCGGAGCGCTGGCGAACGCTCGCCGCGGCCTGGCGCGCGCAGCTGCCGCCCCCGGCCCTGCCCGAGCTGAGCAGCGGATGGCCGGACGGCGCGGAGGCGCTGCTCCAGGCGCTGCTGCCGCTCGGAGGGACGACGCGGGAGCGCTTCCGCGCGCGTCTGGACGAGGCCGAGATGCTCGGCATCGCCGTCGACGGCGCGATCGGCACCGCCGGCGCAGCGCTGCTGGCCGCGCGGGACGACGATGCCGCCGTCGCGATCGGAGCCGGCATGCCCGCGGCGGTCGAGCGCGTCTACCTGCAGCACGACCTCTCCGTGATCGCCCCCGGTCCACTGCGGGGCGACCTCGACCGCCGGCTGCGCGGCGTCGCCGTCGCGGAGGGCGGCGGGCTCGCGAGCAGCTACCGCATCACCGCGGAGAGCGTGGAACGGGCGCTCGTGACCGGCGAGTCCGCCGCCGAGCTGCTCGAGTTCCTCGGCGGGATCTCGCTGACGGGGGTGCCGCAGCCGCTGGAGTACCTCATCCGCTCGACCGCGGAACGCCACGGCAGCCTGCGCGCGGGACCGCCGGCGGCGGGGCGGGACGGCGCCGCGGAGAAGATCGGCGCCGAGCCGGTCGGCGCCGTGCTGCGCGCCGACGACCCGCGCGTGCTCGACACCGTGCTCGTCGACCAGGCCGTCGCTCCGCTCGCACTGCGGCGCAGCGGGCCGCACCGCGCCATCAGCCGCTTCGACCCGGAGCTGCTCTACTGGACGCTGCGCGACGCGCGCTACCCGGTGTCGCTCGAGGACGAGCGCGGCGCGCTGGTGGCACCGAGGCGCCCCGCGCCGACGCAGCGCAGCACGAGCGCGGCGACGCCCTACGCGGCGCTCGTGGAGCGGCTGGCCGCCCTGCCCGAGCCCAGCGCGGCCGACGACGCCGCCGGTTGGCTGGCCCGCCGCATCGAGCTGGCGGTGCGCCGCAAGGGGCTCGTGCGGCTGAGCGTGCGGATGCCCGACGAGAGCACCCTCGACCTCGTGGTGGAGCCGACGAGCATCGGTGGCGGCCGCGTGCGCGCCCGCGACCGCGTCGCGGACCTCGAGCGCACGCTCCCGCTGAGCAGGATCGTCGCCGTCGAGCCCGCGGACTGACCCGACCGGCGGGCCGAGTCGACCCCGCTCGCACGTAGACTCGAAGGCTATGTCCGACGGCCCCCTCATCGTGCAGAGCGATCGCACCGTTCTGCTCGAACTCGCCCATCCGCTCGCCGAGACCGCGCGTCACGAGCTGGCGGTCTTCGCCGAGCTCGAGCGTGCGCCGGAGCACATGCACAGCTACCGGATCACCCGGCTCGGCCTGTGGAACGCGCGCGCCGCGGGCCACGAGGCGGAGGAGATGCTCGATGTGCTGCGCAGGTACTCGAAGTTCCCGGTGCCGCAGTCGGTCGAGGTCGACATCGCCGAGACGGTGCGCCGCTACGGCCGCCTCGTCGTCGAGCGCGACGATGAGGGCGGTCTGGTGCTGCGCTCGACCGACGACGCCGTGCTGCGCGAGGTCTCGCGCTCCAAGCGCATCGCCCCCCTGCTCGCCGAGCGCCGCGGCAGCGACGTGATCGCGATCGAGGCCTGGGCCCGAGGCCAGCTCAAGCAGGAGCTGCTGAAGCTCGGCTGGCCTGCCGAGGACCACGCGGGGTTCACCCCCGGCACCCCGCACGAGATCGATCTCGCGGAGGACGGTTGGACGCTGCGCCCCTACCAGCAGGACGCCGTCGACCACTTCTCGGCGAGCGGCTCGGGCGTCGTGGTGCTGCCCTGCGGCGCCGGCAAGACGATCGTCGGCGCGGCCGCGATGGCCGCGACCGGCACCACCACCCTCATCCTCGTCACGAACACCGTGAGCGCCCGCCAGTGGCGCGCGGAGCTGCTCAAGCGCACCTCGCTGACCGAGGACGAGATCGGCGAGTACTCCGGGCAGGTGAAGGAGGTCAAGCCGGTCACGATCGCGACCTACCAGATCCTCACGGCGAAACGGAAGGGCGAGTACGCGCACCTCTCGCTGCTCGACGCGCTCGACTGGGGCCTCATCGTCTACGACGAGGTGCACCTGCTGCCGGCGCCCGTCTTCAAGCTGACCGCCGAGCTGCAGGCCCGCCGGCGCCTCGGCCTCACGGCCACCCTCGTCCGCGAGGACGGCCGCGAGGGCGACGTCTTCAGCCTCATCGGCCCCAAGCGCTTCGACGCGCCCTGGAAGCAGATCGAGGCGCAGGGTTACATCGCCCCTGCGGCCTGCTTCGAGGTGCGGGTCGACCTGCCGCCGGACGAGCGGATGCACTACGCCGCCAGCGGCGACGACGAGCGCTACCGACTGGCCGCCTCCGCCCCCGCGAAGATCGATGCCGTCAAGGCGCTGCTGGCGAAGCACGAGGGTGAGAGCATCCTCGTGATCGGGCAGTACATCGACCAGCTCGAGGAGCTCGGCGAGGCGCTGCACGCGCCGACGCTGACCGGCGCCACGCCGATCCCGGAGCGCGAGGAGCTGTTCCAGTCGTTCCGCGACGGCGAGACGAAGGTGCTCGTGGTCTCGAAGGTCGCGAACTTCTCGATCGACCTGCCGGAGGCCACCGTGGCGATCCAGGTCTCGGGCTCCTTCGGCTCGCGGCAGGAGGAGGCCCAGCGCCTCGGGCGCCTGCTGCGGCCGAAGCAGAGCGGCATCCCGGCGAGCTTCTACACGCTGGTCGCTCGCGACACGGTGGACCAGGACTTCGCGCAGAACCGTCAGCGCTTCCTCGCCGAGCAGGGCTACAGCTACACGATCCTCGATTCGGTCGACCTGGCGGCCTGATCCGGCGGGCGTCTGGGCCTCGCATCAGCGGATCCGCGCTGGCATTCGAGAGGCTCCCAGGATTCATGCAGCGAACCCGCAAATACTGGACCCATGAACGGGCCCAAGATCCTCATCGTCGACGACGAGCCGAACATCCGTGACCTGCTCACCACGAGCCTCCGCTTCGCCGGCTTCGCCGTCCGAGCGGTCGCGAACGGTGCCCAGGCGATCTCCGCAGTCATCGAGGAGGAGCCGGACCTCATCATCCTCGACGTCATGCTCCCCGACATGAACGGCTTCGGCGTCACCAAGCGCCTCCGCTCCTCCGGCTACACCTCGCCCATCCTCTTCCTCACGGCGAAGGACGACACCGAGGACAAGATCACCGGCCTCACCGTCGGCGGCGACGACTACGTCACCAAGCCCTTCTCGCTTGACGAGATCGTGGCGCGCATCAAGGCGATCCTGCGCCGCACCATGCACGACGAGGACGACGCGATCATCCGCGCCGGCGATCTCAGCATGGACCAGGACACGCACGAGGTGAGCGTCGGCGGCACCCAGGTGGAGCTCTCCCCTACCGAGTTCAAGCTGCTGCGCTACCTCATGCTCAACCCCAACCGCGTGCTGTCGAAGGCCCAGATCCTCGACCACGTGTGGGAGTACGACTTCAACGGCGACGCCGGCATCGTCGAGAGCTACATCTCGTACCTGCGCCGCAAGCTCGACAGCCACACGGAGGAGCCGCTGATCCAGACGAAGCGCGGCTTCGGCTACATGCTCAAGGCCGCCAAGGTCTGAGCACCAGGCGCGAAAGGCTCGGGCACGGCATCCGTTCGGATGCCGTGCCCTAGCCTTTGGTGGTGATCGACGGACTCTCCCGCTGGTGGTCGGGCATCTCCCTGCGCACCAAGGTCACTGGCGTGACCGTACTGCTCGTGACGCTCGGCCTGATCGTCGCCGGCGTCGGCACCATGACCGTGCTGCGCAGCTACCTCCTCGACGAGGCGGACCGCAAGATCAGCGCGTACGCGCAGGAGCTGCCGACGTACATCTCCGACCTCGACTTCTTCGATCGCGAGCCCTCCGATCCGCTCAGCTACTACGTGGCGCTGCTCGATTCGAACGGCGACATGATCCGCGACAACCTCACGGAGGAGCCCGAAGAGGTACGGCTGCGCCCGACCTTCGACGACCTGCAGCTCGCCCCGGCCGGCGAGTTCAGCGAGGCGCGCACGCTCAGCAACGAGACCCTCAACGCGCAGTGGCGGGTCACCACGATCACGTTGCAGACCTCGGGCAGCGCAGATCTGCTCACCCTCGTCATCGGCGTCAACCTCGCCGACACGAACAGCACCATCGCGCAGTTCGCGGCAATCTTCTTCGGCTTCTCGATCTCGGTCGTGCTCCTCGGCGGCGCCCTCACCCGGCTGCTCGTCACCACGACCTTCGAGCCGCTGCGCGCCGTGGAGCGCACCGCCGCCGAGATCGCGCGCGGCGACTTCGGCCAGCGGCTCGCCGGCGCGACCCCGAACACCGAGGTCGGCCGCCTCAATCGCTCGCTCAACATCATGCTGAGCCGCATCGACCGCGCCTTCACCGACCGCGACCGCACCATCGTGCAGATGCGCCGCTTCATCGGCGACGCCTCGCACGAGCTGCGCACGCCGCTCGTCTCGTTGCGCGGCTACGCCGAGCTGTACCGGATGGGCGCCCTGCAGACGCCCGAGGCGGTCTCCGAGGCGATGGGCCGCATCGAGTCCGAGGCGAAGCGGATGGGCGAGCTGGTCGAGGACCTGCTGGAGCTCGCCCGCATCGACGAGGACAAGCCGCTGCAACTGGCCCCCGTCGATCTCGTACCGCTGGCGCAGGACGCCGCGCGCGACACGATGGCCGCGGCGCAGGGCCGCGTCGTGCAGGTCGTGGAGCTCGATCCCTCCGCGACGGTGCCGCTGCAGCTGCCCGTGACGGCCGCGGACTCGGCGACGGATGAGAGCGGCAAGCCCCGCGACCCGAACGTCACCGGCCCGATCGCCTTCGCCGGCGCCACCTTCGCCCGCCTGCGCGCTGCGCGACGCGGGCGACGCGGCACGGCGGCGACCGACGAGATCGTGCTCCCCACGCTGCACCTCGCTCCGCCGCCCCCGCCCGCCGTGGTGCTGGCGGAGGAGAACAAGATCCGCCAGGTGATCACGAACCTGATCGGCAATGCCAACCGCTACACCCCGCCGGAGACGCCGATCGAGATCGCGATCGGCACCGACCCGACCCGGCACGTGGCGATCCTCGACATCATCGACCACGGCGAGGGGATCCCCGAGCAGGTCCGCGAGAAGATCTTCCAGCGCTTCTGGCGCGCCGACACGTCGCGCGCCCGCGAGACCGGTGGCACCGGTCTGGGCCTGTCGATCGTCGAGGCGCTCGTGGCGAAGCACCAGGGCAGCGTCGAGGTGCTCGAGACGCCCGGCGGCGGCGCGACCTTCCGACTGCTGCTTCCGCTCCTCCCGAAGCAGAGTGCGCCCGCCGAGTCCACGGATGCTCCGGCGGCCTCGGAGACCCCGTCGCGCCGCTCGTAGCGTGACTCCCGTCGCCGGACGCCCCGGCGCGATGACGACGGGAGATGACATGTCGCGGTTCCAGGTCGACAGCGAGGCGGTCTTCGCCGCCACGAGCGCTGCGCAGGGCACGATCGGACGGGTGCAGGCCGAGGTCTCGGCGCTGCACACCCAGCTCACGGGCCTGCAGGGCTCGTGGACCGGCCAGGCCTCGAGCGCGTTCGGCGCGCTCGTGGGCGACTGGAAGGCCACGCAGCAGCGGGTGGAGGAGAACCTCGCCCAGCTCAGCCGGGCGCTGCAGCACGCGGGCCAGCAGTACCAGGAGGTGGAGCAGCAGAACGCCCGCCTGTTCGCCGCGCGTTGAGCGGGGCATCGGCCGAGCGGATGGACCACCGGGCCGGGGAGTAGGCACCCCGCCCGGGAACGACGGAAGGGCCGCCCCCTCGCGGGGACGGCCCTTCCGTGCTGCCTGGTGGCGCTGGACTCAGAAGTCCATGCCGCCCGAGGGGTCGCCGACCGGAGCCGGGTTCTTCTCGGGCTTGTCGGCGACGACGGCCTCGGTGGTGAGGAACAGGCCCGCGATCGACGCCGCGTTGAGCAGCGCGGAGCGGGTGACCTTCACCGGGTCGTTGATGCCGGCGGCCAGCATGTCGACGTACTCGCCGGTCGCGGCGTTGAGGCCCTGGCCGACCGGGAGGTTGCGCACGCGGTCGACCACGACGCCGGGCTCGAGGCCGGCGTTGAGGGCGATCTGCTTGAGCGGAGCGTCGATCGCGACGCGCACGATGTTCGCACCGGTCGCCTCGTCGCCCGTGAGCTCGAGCTTCTCGAAGGCGGTCTTGCCGGCCTGGATGAGCGCGACGCCACCACCGGCGACGATGCCCTCCTCGACGGCGGCCTTCGCGTTGCGGACGGCGTCCTCGATGCGGTGCTTGCGCTCCTTGAGCTCGACCTCGGTCGCCGCG